>Ga0081539_10000646_pt1 | contig 70179 bp, 58 predicted proteins | sample TabmetS4T2R2_FD_71023 | JGI IMG/M metagenome (GOLD analysis project Ga0081539, IMG submission 71023) | Tabebuia heterophylla rhizosphere microbial communities from the University of Puerto Rico - S4T2R2 | ecosystem: Host-associated > Plants > Roots > Rhizosphere ...
AGCGAGGGCAGGAAAGCGGGGTTCGGGGCGTCCCAGGAATAGCGGACCGTGAACTTGTCGATCACCTCGAAGACAGGCGGCTTGTCATTGACGACCAGCGCCGGTGCGAAGCCGCCCTGCGAAAGGTCCTCGTTGGCGAGCACGTCTTCGAACGTGTAGCGGAAGTCCTCCGAGGTAAGGTACTCGCCGTCCGACCATCTGTGGCCTTCGCGGATATGGAAGGTGAAGGCGCGGTCTCCCTCGACGTCGAATTTCTCGAGAATGTCGGGCTGGAAGTTGAGCTTCTGGTCGAAGCCGACCAGACGCGCATAGCCGTTGATCGTCATGAGCCTGATGTCGCGCTGGCCGCCGATCAGGGAACGGATCACGCCGCCGTATTTCCCGGGCTGGCGGTCCATCGCCGCGACGTTGACGACGCGCGGGTTGCGCGGCAGGCGCAGTGTCAGCTCCGGGATCTTGCCGGCCTCGATCAGGGGGCGCAGGTAGGGCGGGTCGCGGTCCGCAGCCCGCGTCTTGACGGGCAGCAGGGTGGAACCGAGCAGGGCGAGCGCGGTGCGCCTGGTAATCCTGGGTATCGCTGTCATGGCCTGAGCTCCGCCGCGTCGACCGCTTTGCGCGCCAGCACCAGATGTCCGCCGCCGAGATCGGCAGGAGTAAGCGCGTCGATCTCGCCGTCGTCACGGAATTGCGGCGCCCAGAGGCTGCTGTCCGAGGCGCCGTCCATCTGCAGCGTCGTGAAATCGAGCGGACGGTCGAGATCGGGGAATGGCACCGCCGCCAGCAGCGAGCGCGTGTAAGGATGGACGGGCTTTCTCAGCAGGATCTCGCGCGGCGCGAGCTCGACGATGCGGCCGCGGCACATCACCGCGATGCGCTCCGCCATGTAATCGACCACGGCGAGATTGTGCGAGATAAACAGATAGGTGAGGCCGAGCTCCTTCTGCAGGTCCTTGAGCAGGTTGAGAATCTGCGCCTGCACCGAGACGTCGAGCGCAGAGACCGGCTCGTCGCAGATCAGCAGGTCGGGACCTAACGCGAGCGCCCGGGCAATGCCGATGCGCTGCCGCTGCCCGCCGGAGAAGCTGTGCGGATAGCGGTTGAGATGACGCGGGTCGAGGCCGATGGCGCGCATCAGGGCCCGCACCTTCTCCCGACGGCTTTCGGAATTGCCGCGATTGTGGATCTCCAGAGGCTCGGCGATGATGTTCTGCACCGTCATGCGCGGCGAAAGCGAGGAGACCGGGTCCTGGAAGATCATCTGGATCTTCGTCCTCAGCGTCTTCAGCTCGTCGCCATCCGCAGCGAGCACGTCGATCGGGCCGCTGCCATTGTCGAAGGTCACGCTGCCCGCGTCCGGGGTTATCGCGCGCATCAGGATCTTGCTGACCGTGGTCTTGCCGCAACCGCTTTCGCCGACCAGGCCCAGGCATTCGCCGCGCCTGATGTCGAAGCTGACGCCATCGACCGCCCGCACCGCCTGCTCCGTGCCCTTGCCAAACCAGCCGGAGCTGCGCGTTGTGAAGGATTTCTGGAGATCGCGCGCCGAAACCAGGGTTTCCGGCTTTGGCCCGGTAACGGCGACCTCCTTCTTCCTGTCGAGCAGGCTGCTCACCTCGACGGGCACGTCGCGCAGGCCCTTGAGCCGCTCGCCGGGCTTCATGTCGAAATGGGGCACGGCTCCCATCAACCCCTTGAGGTAGGGATGGGCGGGCCGGCGGAAGATCGCCTCGACGGGACCGGCCTCCATGATCTCGCCGTGATAGATGACGACCACCTCGTCCGCGACATTGGCGACGACGCCGAGATCGTGCGTGATGAGCAGCATCGCCATGTTGAATTTCGTCTGCAGGTCGCGCAGGAGCTGCAGAATCTGCGCCTGAATGGTGACGTCGAGCGCGGTGGTCGGCTCGTCGGCGATCAGGAGCGCCGGCCGGCAGATCAGCGCCATGGCGATCATGGCGCGCTGCCGCATGCCGCCGGAAAGCTCGAACGGGTACATGTCGAAGGCGCGACGCGGATCGGGAAAGTCGACAAGGTCGAGCATTTCCTCGGTTCGCTTGCGGATATCCTTGCTGTCGGCCGAAGTGTGAATCTTGAGCACCTCGCCGATCTGGTTGCCGATCGTGTGCAGCGGCGACAGCGACGTCATGGGCTCCTGGAAGATCTTGCCCATGCGGCTGCCGCGCAGCGCCCGGATTTCCGGTCCGTCGCGCGACAGCGTCAATATGTCGGTGCTGGCCCAGTTCCGCTCCGGGTCCGAGAAGTGAATGCGCCCGGTGACTGTCGCGGTCTTGGGGAGGATGCCCATCACTGCCTGGCTGATCACGGACTTTCCGGAGCCGGATTCCCCCACCAGCGCCGTCACCTTGCCCGGCAGCACGCGCAGATTGGCGCGCCGCACGGCCTGAATCCGGCCGCCAAGCAGCGCAAAGGTGATGCTCAGATCCTCGATCCGCAACAGATCCGCACCTGAAGCCATGCCAGTGACGCCCTCCAAAGAGCGCGCAAAGTCGGGCGCGCCCAAATTTGTCCGGCGACACTAGCCTAGCCTCCCGTGCCTGCATAGTGCGAGTTGCAAAGGGTATAAGGCGCCGGTCCGGAAGGACCAGCCCATCGGGTTGAACTTTGTCGCGACGGCAGCAGCAGCCGTCGGATTACTGCAGCGTCTTCTTCTCCGGCGCGTCGCGTTCCGGATTGCTCTGGTCGCGGTGGAGCAGAATAACGTTCTCAGCGTCGGACAGCAGGCCGTCATAGGTCGGCTCGAAGGCGCCGTCCTCGTCGCCAGGCTTGATGTTGGCGAGGTCGGGCGCGAGAATGGTGATGGCCTCGTCCACGCCGCGCAGCTTCTCGTTGCCGAGCGTCGCCCACGCGCCCTCGCAATAGTTGACGAAGGCTTCGCTGGCGATGACGTTGTGGTGGTATTTCTTGGTGAGTTCCTGCAGGCGCTGCACCTCGTTGACCGCGGCTCCGAACGCCGAGAAGGTCAGCCGATCCTTCAGGCCGACATTGCCGAACATCACGTTGCCGACATGGAGTCCCACGCCGAAGCCGATCTGCGGCAGGCCGCCCTTCTTCCTTTCCGCATTGAGCTCGGCCATGCGCTTCGTGGCCTTCACGGTGGCCGAAAGCGCCGCCCGGCAGGCAATCTCCGAGGCGTCCTTGTGACGCCCGCTCGGAAAGACGGCCAGGAAGCCATCGCCGAGGAAGCTCAAGATCTCGCCGCCGGCGCGATTGAAAGGCGCGGCGATGGCATCGAAGAACTGGTTCAGCGTGTCGATATAGGCTTGCCGTCCGTCCCGCTCCGCGATCATGGTTGACTTGCGCATATCCGCCATGACAAGGGCGGCGCGGATCGTCTCGCCGTCGCCGCGCTTGATCTGTCCGGCAAGCACGCGCCGGCCGGCGCCACCGCCGAGATAGGTGGTGAGCATGTTGTCGGCCAGGCGCCCGAGCACCGCCATCTTGGCTGCGACCGCAAGGTGGTTCTGCAGCTTCAGGAGCGAGCCGATCATGTCGTCGGTGAAGCCGGCCGGATTGTCAGTCGACCACGAGCCGATCATGCCCCGGGTCGTTTCCTTTCCAAAGGAATGGATGAAGGCCATGTAGTCGGTGATGCCCAGCGGCTTCAGGTCGTCGAAGATCGGGAATTCGGAGGGAAGGTTCGGATCGACGCGCCGGCGCAGATAGTCGAGATTGTTGCTGAGCAGGTAATAATAAGGGCTGCGCAGGAAGCGCTCGGGCTTCTCGCTGCCCTTGGTGCGGAATTTCTCCACGCTCATGCCGCCGCCGCGCTCCCAGGTGAAGCCGAGCGCGTCATAGAGGGGGTGCAGCATCGAGAAGCTGAGATGCACGCGTCGCAGCGGCAGGCCGGCGGCCGACAGCCGCTCGCAAAGGCCGCGCACGATCGTCTCCAGATCGTCGCCCGCGAGCGCGGACTGGATCAGCCAGTCGGAGACACGGTCAAGCAGGATGGATGAAACGTCGGCCATTTCTCAGCCTTCCTTCACGGTCAAACAGCAAAAGATCATAGATGGAGCCGGGAGTCGGTCCGGCGGGCCTGCACAATCGGACGTCCGGGGCGTGTCCCGCGACAGGCTCGTGCCTCCGCAAGGCGAACAGTCAAATGGTTCCAACGCTTCAAGCAACGGATCGGGGTCCTGCGGTAGCGACCCCCGCAGTCCCGCCAACTGCCGATCGCATTGCCGACGAAAGAGGTGGGGAGTGCGAGCCCGTCCGTCAACGGGCTCCGCACGTCTCCTGCCAACTCACCTTAGCCGGTCCTGCCAAACGAGCCCGGCAGGCCCTCATTTGCTTAGGCCTCCTTGAGGTTGCGCGCCGCCATCGCATAGCCGCCGGCCGCGCCGTCGACGAAATGCATGTGGTCGCGCGTGAAGGGCGAGGGCACGATGCAGGTCATCAGCGCCGAGCTTTGCTTATGCAGGCCGTAACGGGCATGGCCAGCCGCCGCAGCCTCCTTGAGCCGCTTCTCGATCCTGGCCAAGTGTTCCACATCGACGTCGACCGTCATCTTCAGCCCGTCGTCGAACTTCCGGAAATCGGAATTGTGGGCGACTTCGGCCCTATAGGCCACCGGGTCGAAGCCGCCGGCAGGCCGGCCGAGCTTGTGGAAGAGGTAGGCGGCGGCGACCTCGAACAAGGCGCGGAGCTTCGGCCGGAGTCTCTTGCCCGGCAGGGCCAGGGCACGGGCTTCAAGGTCCAGCCCCTTCGCGATCAGCGCAAACTCCGGCCCCGCCGGCGGCACCGGATGCCCGCCCCGCTCCTGCTCGCCGACCAGCGCCACCACGTCGGCCACGACCTCCTGGAATTCGGCAAGCGTTTCCTGGCCGGCAGGCACGACGATGATCGAGACGATCTCGCCATGCCGCGCCGCGATCGGATTCCAGCGGCAGGACAGACCTTCGAGGTTCGGGCGGGTTCCCGGCGGCGCGGCGGGAATCGCGTAGCGTCCCGCCTTCATCTCCCGCTCGACCCAGCTTGCGCCGCCGCCGGCGAACATGGCGTAGGATATGTCCGGGCTGGCCTGGAAGCGCGCGACGCGCACGTCGTGGCCTTGCGCGCGGATGTCGGCCAGCGGCACGATCGCCGCTCTGAGGTCGAGCTCCAGCTCCTCCGCGACCCAGGTCTTGACCGCCGCAAGCGCCTCTCTGGTCCTGTCGGCCGCCGAGCCGGGAACGGCGACGAGTGCGCCGTCGCCGCCGAACACGAACGGCAGGTCGCGCCGCCCGAGCGCGTTCAGGATCGCCGAAATCACGCTGGCGCCGGCCATGTTAACGGCCTTGTAGCGGCCGGCCGCGATCGCTTGCGTGGAGCTGACGATATCGGCCGAAGCGATCAACCAGTTGCCGGGCAGCGGGCGATAGTTGTCGGCATTGGCGACGCCTTCGAACATCTCGAAGACGGGAAGGGTGTCGAAGAAGGCCTCGCTGGGCGATGTGTCCATGGCTCGAACTACCATATTTCACGGCGATCAGCGATCAAACCGGCGGGAAAGCGCAGCCGTCTTGATCGTTCGCCTCGGTTGACTTGATCCTTTCCCTTGCAGATACGGATCGCAATGCGAATTGGGTTCTACGCCCCCCTAAAATCTCCGAACCATCCCGTCCCGTCAGGCGACCGGCAGATGGCGCGCATGCTTGTCGCGGCCTTACGGCGGGCGGGCCACGAGGTTGAGGTCGCCTCCGAGCTGCGCAGCTTCTCGGCCAGTTCGGGGGACGGCGCGTATGACGCCGTCCAGGCAGAGGCGCTGCTCGAGATCGAGCGCATCTCGCTGCTCTGGGCGCGCGGCGCCGTGCCGGATATCTGGTTCTGCTACCACCCCTATTACAAGGCCCCCGATCTTCTCGGCCCAGCTCTGGCGGAGCGCTTCGGGCTGGCCACGATCACGGCCGAGGCTTCATGGTCGCTGCGCCGCAATGTCGGCGCATGGACCGCCAACCAGGCGCTCGTCGCCGACGCGGTGCGGCGGGCGGCGGTGAACATCTGTTTGCGCGAGAAAGACCGGGCCGGGCTGCGGAGCGTCGCGCCGGAGGCCCGTTTCGACATGCTCGCCCCCTTCATCGAGGCCGAGCCATTCGGGGGCGTGGAGCCGGACCTGGCAAGCAGGCGCATCGTCACCGTGGCGATGATGCGCCCTGGCGACAAGCTCGAGAGCTACCGTATGCTCGCGCGTGCGCTGGAGCGCATGGAGGGGCTTTCCTGGACGCTCTCGGTCGCCGGCGACGGGCCGTGCCGCGACGAGGTGCAGTCGGAATTCGCCCGCTTCGATCCGGCTCGCATCGAATGGCTCGGCGAACAGCCGTCCGCGGACATGCCGCAGCTCTATGCGCGGGGCTGCCTCCATGCGTGGCCCGGCTTCGGCGAGGCCTACGGGATCGCCTATCTGGAGGCGCAAGCGGCTGGCCTGCCGGTTCTGGCGCAGGACATAGACGGCGTGCCAGGCGTCGTCCGCGACGGCAGGACCGGCATTCTCACGCCGCCGCGCGATGTCGGGGCCTTCGCCGACGGGCTTGCAATGATGCTCGAAGATGCCGCGCTGAGACGCTCCATGTCGCAGGCCGCACGGCGTTTCGTGATCGAGGAGCGATCCTTCGAAACGGCCTCGGTGCGGCTGGATGCAATCCTCCGCGGTCTGAAGGAGACGGCGGATGGCTGATCGCGCCCGCTGGCAGAGGCTCGACGCCGAGCTTGCGCGCTGGGAGAAGGCTGGTCGCGTGGCCGACCTCTGGCTGCGCGACGACGACGCCGTCGAGCCGACTGCGCCGCTCGAACGGTTGCTTGCGTCGGTGAGACGTCATCGGCTGCCGGCGACACTCGCCGTCATACCGGCCATAGCCCAGACCACGCTGGCCGAGCGGCTCACGGACGAGCCAGGCATCGCGGTTGCGGTTCACGGCTGGGCCCACCACAACCATGCGCCGGCCGATGGAAAGAAAGAGGAGCTGGGCTCGCACCGACGGCCGGAGGCGGTTCTTTCAGAGCTGGCGCGAGGGAAGGCTGTCATTGACGGCCTTTTTGGAGGCAGCGCCTTGCCTATGCTTGTTCCACCGTGGAACCGGATCGACGACGCAGTCGTGCCGCTGCTTGGCGGCCTTGGTTTCCGGGCGCTCTCTGTCTTTGGAAGAGCCGGCGCGCTGACGGCGATCCGCACGATCAACACCCATGTCGATCTGATCGACTGGCATGGCTCGAGGAAATGCAAGGACCAGGGCGAACTCGTCTCAAACATTGTCGACCAACTGAGGTCGCGACGCATGAGCGGCAGTCGTGAGCCGGTCGGCGTGCTCGCTCACCATCTGGCGCACGACGAGGCGGCATGGTCGTTTCTCGAAAGGCTGTTCGAAGCCACGGCCGACAATCCCGGCTGCCGCTGGGCATCCGTTCGCGAGCTGATGTGACGGTGCGCACTCTGCTCAGAGCGTGATCACCATGTCGTCGCGCGCGGCGAACACACCATTGAAATGGCTCTTTGCCTGCTCCTCGATCGCGGCGAGGTGGTCGTCGGTGCGACCCTTGTCGTGATGGAAGAGCGCGAGCCTCTTGGCGCCGGCGGCCTCGCAAAGCTTGATGCCCTGCTGCCACGTTGAATGGCCCCAGCCGCGATACTTCTCCATCTCGTCCTCGACGAAGTTGGCGTCGTAGATGACGAGATCGGCGTTCTGGATAAGGTTGAGCACGTTGGCATCGAGCATGCCTGGTATGTGCTCGGTGTCACTGATCAGGGCGACGACGCGTCCGCCCCATTCGATGCGGTAGCCGATACAGTTGCCGGGATGGTTGAGGCTGCCGGTGCGGATCGTCACACCTTCGCGCGGCGCGAGAATGTCGCCGCTGCGGAAGTCGTTGCAGGTGATAGTGGCGTGGCAAATGTCCAGCGGCACCGGGAACCAGGGGGGCCGCATGAAGGCCTTCAGCATCTCGCGCGTGGTCATGATGCCGGCGAGATGCCCCGACCAGACTGTGATGCGATTGCTCGGCCTATAGAGCGGGGCGAAGAACGGCATGCCGATAATATGGTCGTAGTGGCAATGCGTGAAGAAGATGTCGAAATCCTGGATGCCGTTTTCCAGTAGCGACAGTCCTGCGGGACGTATCCCGGAGCCTGCGTCGAAGATGAATGTGTGGGGCCCGCAACGCATCTCAATGCAGATCGTGTTGCCGCCGTAGCGTTGGAACTGGGGGCCTGAGACAGCTACGCTGCCGCGCACGCCCCAAAACCGGACCCAGAACTCGTTGTCGGTCATGCCATCCCGCTGTCCATACTCAACTCGACCAGCATGCTAAACAAATACTTTCGTTTAATCGAGAGCAGGAAATTTTGGGGTCTTGAGGCACCTCGCAACATGCAGGACGCCTGTAGTCCAACGCCGGCAAAGCGGTTCCGTTCCAGCTATTGGGTCCTATGCCTGCTGCGTTCCTCGGTGAGCTCGGCGGTGGTGTGGCTCAGCCGGTCGGCCAGCACCCGCATGATCTCGACGCTCATCTCCGGGTATTCGCCGAGCATGCGAAGGAAATGATCCTTGCGGATGCGCAGCGTTTCCATCGAGGTCATGGCACGCACCGTCGCGGTTCGGGTCTGGTTGCTGAGGATTGCGATCTCGCCAACGATCGCGTTCGGCTCGAGTTCCGCGACCTTGATCTGCCCATTGGGGGAATCGACCAGCACCTCGGCCCTCCCCGAAAGCACAACGTAGGCCGCGTCGCCGACTTCCCCCTGCCTGACGACGATCTGCCCCGGCGCATAGGTCACCCGATCCGACGTGAAGGCGAGAAGCTTCAGCTTCGCCGGTGCGACGCCCGAAAATAGCGGCACCTGTCGGAGCATTCCGACTTCATCCTTAAGAAGCATGACCGTCCAATCCCTGTCCCAGTTCCCCGTCTCCGGAAAGTATTATGCTAAAAGCCCTTTAAAAATGCCATCCTGAGTGGCGAGCGTCTCGTGCGTGCCGTCTTCCGCCAGCATACCGCGATCGAATACGACCACCCGATCGAAGAATTGCGACATGGTCGGGTTCGACAGGACCCAGATGATAGCAGGTTTCTGCCCATTGGGTCTCGCCTCTTCGAGCTTGAGGATATTGCGCAGGATCTGGTCCTGGACGCGCTGATCGATCGCGCTCATCGGCCGGTTGAAGATCAGGTAGTCGGCACGCTTGATCAGCGTGCGCGCCACATCGATCTTCTGGCGCTGTGACGCGGTAAGGCGCCGCCCGCCTGAGCCCACGTTGAAGTCCATGCCGACGCCAAGCACGTCGTCGTAAAGGCCGAGCTCGTCGAGCAGGTCGCGCACGATCGCTCTGATGCGGTCAGGCCCGTCGGCGTGCTGCTGGCCGATGCGCCCGAAGAGCACGTTGTCCATCAGGCTTGCTGCCGCCGCGAAACGGTTCGGATCGTAGCGCTCGAGCGCGCCCCTGAGGTCCTCCGGCAGGCCCTCGTAGATGATGTTGCGTGCCTCGACGATCTTGTTCATCAGGTCGGGCGTGAGCAGGCCGAAGCGGTGGCGTGGCTCGATATAGGCAAAGCTCAGTGTTATGATCTTGGCGCGGTCGCCCTCCGAAACGGCGTCGTAAGGCCTGCCCTGCAGCCTCTGCAGCAACGCCTGATAATCCGGAATCTCTTCCGGCGCCATGAAGGTGAGCTGCTGGAACAGCGGGTTGTCGGGCGCCAGATCGGCGAACAGCTCGATCGCGTTGGAAGCGATCTCGAGGCCCATCTCGTACAAGGTCCGGTCGAGGCCGGCCGCCTGGAGCACCGACATCACATGGGGGTTCGACGACAGCGCCTTGTCGGACAGCGCCGATCCGGTCGACGTGCCGAAGCGCAGGTTCTCGCCGACCGTGGCCTCGGTGTTGTAGCGCTGCGGATCGAAGACGACCACCAGCTCGCTGAGGCCTTCCTCTTCCAGCCTGTCGCGCAGTGCGGTCCTCAATTCGACGATGCGGCTGACCAGTTCGGGAAAGCGCGGCGGGTCGACGGAAGAACGCAGCGCCAGGTCGATAATGTCCTGCGCGAGGATCGTCGCGTCGAGCGCGGGACGGATCGCCTCGATCAGATCATGCCGACCACTGGCGTCCGCCGCCTCATAGTCGATCCAGTCGCTCATGACGTCGAAATCCGGATTGCCGGCTTTCAGCGCCTCTTCGAGGTCCCATTTGCGCCTGGCGACCGCTTCCGGGTCGAGCTCGGGCGAGCGGAACGGTGCATGCTTCAGCCCGTAGAGCAGGTTGTCGCCGAGCGTTCCCTGGAACAGCACGACGTCAGAGGACGAGTACGAGATGCGGCGGCCTGTAATCGATTCCGGCATTTCGTGCAGATCGTGGTTGCCGATCGTGACCTTGCCGCTTTCCGGCCACACCAGACGCGCCAGCGCCTCCGCAAGGGCTTCGGCGCCGCTCGCCGCCGTGCCGACGATTGCGACCGTCTCGCCGGGATGAATGGTGAGCGAGACCCGTTCGAGGAGCCGCGCGCCGCTGTCGTCGACCAGCGACAGGCTGTGTGCGCTGAGCGGTTCGGTGATGTGGCCAGGGCGCTCCAGCGTGACGAACTGGACCTTCGGGTCGATGATCGTGTCGACACTGAACTGCTCCACGACCTGCTGGTACTTCACCTGCACGTCCTGCCGCGCCTGATCCCAGTCGATCAAGTCTTTCAGCGGTCCGGGCAGATCCTTGTAGGCCGCGATCACGGCGACGAGCTGGCCGATGTCGAGATTGCCCTTGAGCGCCTGGTAGCCGCCGATCGAATAGAAGAGGAAGGGCGTCACCGAGGCGAGGAAATTGTTGAGGAATTTGACGAGGAACTTCCACTGATAGAGGTCGTAGCGGATACGGAAGATGCGCCCGAGCCGCGCGGCGATGTCGGCCCGCTCGTAGTTCGACGTGTCGTGGATGTGGATCGTGCCGATGCCGTCGACGATTTCGCCGACGCGGCCGGAAAGCTCGCGCGCGGTGAGCTGCCGCTCGCGGCCGAGCCGGATCAGGCGCCTGCGCATCCTCGGAATGACGACCGCCTGGACGGCGACGATCGCGACCGCGATCAGGCCGAGCCAGAAATTCTGGAGCACGATGAAGACGAGCGCCGTCAGCGCCTGGCCGCCAAGCAGTGCCGGCTGCACGAAGGCGTCCCCGATGAAGCCGCCGAGCGGCTCGACCTCGTCCTTCACCATGGTGGCGACCTCGGCCGGCTTCACCCGCTTGAAGACGCCCGGCGGAAAGCGCAGCACCCGGTCGACCAGCTCGAAACGGATGCGCCTCAGCATCCGCTCGCCGAGCCGGCCCTTGTAGGTGTTGATGTAGAACTTGAAGAGACCGTTGATGACGACGAGCGCCAGGAACACGAAGCTCAGTCCGAACAGCATCGACGTGCGGTCGAGCTGGAGACCTTCGAACAGCGTCACGTGTCCGAAGAAGGGCAGGTCGAACGAAATCTCCAAGAACGGCTGGGTGGCGCCCGGCTGCTCGAAGCCATCGCCCTGGATCGGCCCGTTGACGATCTGCTTGGGCAGGTCGAACGACAGGAAATATGGGATCATCGACAGGAAGACGACGACCAGGATGAAGACCTGCTGCCTCCAGGTATGCGTCCAGATGTAGCGGGCGAGGCTCTGTTCCATCGTTCGGTCAGCGCCCCTTCGCGACCGGCCGCAGGACATGAAAGCGGCGATGCGCGTAGGGAGTGTCCTTGATCTGTGGATCGTCGATCGTAATGTCAAAGCCGCAGATCGTCTCGAGCGAGGGGCGCGACAGGATCGAAGGCACCTGCGAGGAGGCCCGTTCCAGCGCGGGCGGGTATTCGAGAACCACCGTCCTTGCGTTGTCGATCAGGCCGAACAGCAACTGGCCGAGCGGCTCGCGGCTGCCGAACGGCTTCAGCGAATAGCCGAGCAGCACGAGCCCGTAGCTGCCGGGCTCGTGGTCGTATTCCACTTCCTGGAATTTGCGCGAGAGGTGACGCACTTTGCACGGCCGGCCGTGCAGTTCCTCGGCCTCCAGCGGCGGTGTCTTGGGATCGACCGAAAGCACCGACAGCGGTGCATGCGTGAGAAAATCGGTCACCGGACGGACATGGCCGCCGATCTCGACGACATGCGGGCAGTCGCGGACGAAATGCGCGGCGAGAACCTGTCTGATCGCCGCGCCTGGTCCGGAAAGATGTGGGATAGTATCGGGAAATTCCCGCGGCAAAGATGCCGCGTCAAGCGTGCTCAAATTCATCAATCCGTCTTGCTTTGTTGCGCCTCCGCCCCGCTCAGCTTACATCACGCCAATGGTGGAAGCTACCCGGCCGCATGGAGTGGAGACTGACTGGCGCGAACATGCGTTCGATCTCGTGCGCGGCATAGCGGCCTATGATCGCCATCCGCTCGTCGCCGGCCTGGCGCGCGTGATCGCCAAGCATCCCGAAGCCGAAATCGCCAATGCTTTCAACCACAAGCAGGTCGCTTGCAAGGTCTGGGCCAGGGACCGCCTGTTCGACTGCCTGGGCGGCCGGTTCGACCGCGTGGCGATCCTCGGCGGCTGGTACGGTGTGCTGGCGGCGATGCTGCTGGAGGACGAGCGGTTCGAGATCGGGCTTGTCGAGAGCATCGATATCGACCCTTCCGTGGCCGTGATTGCCGAGACCATCAATGCAGGGGCGAGCGGCAGGTTCCGGGCCTCGACGGGCGACATGTACGCCCTCGACTATGCCGCGCTTGGCGCCGACCTGATCGTCAACACGAGCTGCGAGCACATACCGGACCTGCGCGGCTGGCTCGATCTGCTGCCCAAGGGCACGAAGGTGCTGCTCCAGTCCAACGACTATTTCAGCGAGCCCAGCCATATCAATTGTGTCGAGTCCGTCGAGGCGTTCGAGCGGCTGGCGGGCTTGGCTTGGCTCGATTTCTCGGGCGCGCTGCCGATGAAGAAATACACCCGGTTCATGCTGATCGGGGCGGTTTAGAGCAGGATGAACTGGAGCGGAGTCATTCATCCTGCTCTAACTCCTTGTTCTGGCGCATGATCTTATCCGAAAAGTCTGCAACTTTTCGGGATCATGCTCTAGCCGGTCTCTCCAGCAGGCCACGCAGTATCGCGGCCGACTTTCGCGCCCCGTCGAGGTCGAGCGCGTGCGACGGCGGCTTCGGCTTTGCGAGCTGCCGCTCGATCGCCGCGGCCAGGCGCTCCGGCGTGAGCTCGGCCTCCGGGATCGCAATCGACAGGCCGAGCCGCTCCAGCCGGTCGGCGCGCACCGTCTGCTCGGTTTCGCCGCCTGCCGCGAAGGGCACATAGATTGCCCGGCAGCCGGCCTGCAGCACGTCGCAGACCGTATTGTAGCCGGCCTGCGAGACGGAAAGCCCGGCAGCGGCGAGCAGCGAAGGGAAATCCTTGCGGAAACGGAAGATGTCGAGACGGGCCGAGCTTGCGGCCGCTGCGGCGTCGAAGTCGGCCTGAGGCAGGTTCGGCCCGGTGATCAGGCACCAGGGCCGGCCCGACGCAGAAGCCTGCGCCGCTGCGGTAGCCGCCTCGACGAGCAGGCGCCCGGCGGCGCCGCCGCCCGCCGAGACGACGACGTCGTATCGCTCCCGCGAAGGGTTGGCGCCTGGAGCGGCGACCATGCCGGTATAGGCGATCTCCGCCTCGATCGCCGAGGCGAGCGGGAAAGTATCGCCGAGGCTCGCGAAGTTCGGGTCGCCATGCGCCATGACGAGGTCGAAATGGCGATTCAGGATCTCGACGGTCTCCTCGTTGCGGCCGGGTTTCACGCGCTCCTGCAAGATGTCCCGGATCGAGGTGACCAGCAGCGGCTTCGGCTTCATCGTGGCGATGGCGTCAAGCATCGGCAGGAGCTCGAAGCGCATCTGCCGCCGGCCGAAGGGGTATGCTTCGACGACGACGACGTCCGGCCGGGTGTCGGCCAGCGCCTGCAAGAGCCGATCGCGCCGGCATTCCCTGAACGCATCGTCGACCGGCTTGCCGGAAGGGTCGGCGAGCCCGGAAAAACCCTGGTCAGAGGCGATGGCCGGCAGCACCACGGTCGCGACGCCGGGTCCCGGAAAGCCCGGCACCGCGACGCCGCCGGTCACGACCGTCACCTCGAAACCATCGGCGGCGAGCGCCGCGGCGATGCGGCTCGCACGGGCGAGATGGCCGATGCCCAGCAGATGCTGGACGTAGAACAGGACACGCGGACCGCTCACAGGGCTGTCTGCCATTCGGTCTCGAACAGCTCGGTCAATTGCCGCACGCTGGTGTGGTAGTCGAACGCCGTCCGCACCTTCCGTTCCGCCGCGGCGCCAAGCGTCCTGCGCAGGGCTGGATCGCGGATCGCCCGCTCCAACGCGGCAGCGAAGCCGCGCGGGTTTTCCGGCGGCACGACCATGCCGTTTTCGCCGTCGCTCAGCAACTCGGGAACGCCGGAAACCTCAGTCGACACGCAGACGAGCCGCTGGCTGGAGGCTTCGACCAGCACATTGGGCAGCCCGTCGCGGTCGCCGTTCGCGCCGATGCGGCAGGCCAGCGCGAAGATGTTGGCGCGCCGGTAGCAATCCACGATCTCGCTCTGCGCAAGCGCTCCGCGCCACACGATGCGGTCGGCGATGCCCAGCGCCTGCGCTTCGTCGCGCAAGTCTTCGAGCAGCTCGCCGCCGCCCACATGCTCGAAACGCCAATGGAGCTCGCGCGGCAACAGGGCGAGCGCCTTGAGCAGCACGTCGAAGCCTTTCTTCTCGACGGCGCGGCCGACGCCGAGGATCAGGACCGGCGCGTTGGGATCGGAGCCGTCCCGCCCGGGTCGCTCGCCGGCAAAAGGCGCGAAACGGGCGAGGTCGAGCCCGTGATAGCTGAGATGCACCTTGCCGCTTCCGTTGGCGATCGCCTGCAGCCTTTCGTGGCCCGAAGCCGTGCAGGTGACGGTCCAGCGGGCCGAAGCGAGCTTGTCCGAAAGCTCCCATTCCGGCGATGTCCAGATGTCCTTCGCGTGCGCCGAACAGGTCCAGGGGATGCCGGTGAGCAGGCTGGCGTAGCGCGTGGCGGAGGCCGGCGTGTGGATGAAATGGGCATGCAGCCACGCGCTGCCTTCGGGCCATTCCGCGGCGAGCACCAGCCCCTGGCCGAAGCGGCGGAAGCGGTTGCGCGTGAAGTCGCGCTTGAGGTCCGGCACGAAGGCATGCAGCGCCTTTCTGAAGCCGGGTCGCCTCAGGCCCGCGAACAGTGCTTTCAGCACGCGCAGCGGTTCCTGGTGCAGGTATTCGGGCAAGTAGAAGACCGGAGCCTTGATCTCGTCATGGACCGGGTGCCGCTTCCTGTCGGTCGGACGGCGCAGCGCCACGATGACGAGGTCGAGGCCGGCGCGCTCGAGACCGAGCAATTCCTGGGCAATGAAGGTCTCCGACAGCCGCGGATAGCCTTTCAGCACGACGACGGTCTTGCGTTTCATCTCGTGACTCGCCCCCGGCTATACCGGTGCGTCGGTCGTATGATCGCGACGGCGGCGCCGGTGAGATGGCCGTGATAGGTCCCGCCGAAGGAAACGTTCCGGTTCCGATATCCACTTCATCCCAACACATCGCGTCTGTTGAGCGAGCGCCTGAAATAATCGTAGTAGAGGGTCCATTCGCCCGCATGGCCGGCCCGATAAGGGCCGAATTTGAAGTATTGCCGCTTTCCCAAGCCTTGGTCGGCGTGGCCAATGGGCCCTTTGACGGTGACCACCGGCTTCCCGTTCGCGAAGATCTCGATGTGGCCGCTGCCATCCGGACCGGGCTGCGTGTAGATGGCAAAATCTATCCAGCCCGAAGACGGCTGCGGAAGCGGGTTTCCGTGGTTGGTCACCGTCAACGCGCTCGTGAAGCCCTGGAACAGCCTGGCGTCCCGGGCCGTCCAGATCGGATCGGTGGCGATCAGGACCCGCATCTGGTTGGCTTGCTGCCTGAAGAAGGTCGGAAGCGACCGGTCGGAAAGAGCGGAGTCGGGCTCGATATAGTTGGTTTCGATGGTTGCGTAGAGCTTGCCGTTCTGGAGCCTTATCGCCAGGAACGGGCTGAAGTTGCCGTCCGCTCCCGGCTCGATCTCGCGCTTCCATTGCGCTATGACATAGCGGTGGTCGTCATCCGGAATCGGGTCGGCGAATTTCACGGCGAAGCCGTACCAGACGCCCTGACCGTAGGGCACCCTCAAAGCCGTCTTTTCCCAAATCTCCGCCCGCTCGCTGTGATTGAAATCGACGATGGGATCGACCTGGCGGACTGTAAGCTTCAGGGCGCCCATGCCGCTCCGCTTGATCTCCTTCTGAAATTCAATCGTGCCGGCGCTCTGCTCGTAATTGTCGCGATAATAAAGGCCGCCACCGTGAGCAAAGTCCGGCCCGTCAAAGCTGTCATACAGCGGCCGCTCCCAACCCTGTTCACCATCATCCGCCGAAGCTGCGGATTCCTGTACGCGCGGCTCTTGTCGTGGGCTGTAGTACATTGTGGACGCGGGAGGGCAGGTATTTCCTCTATTGGCGCTGCATCTAACGTTCTACCACCGAAAGGTGGCGACGGTAGCGCTGGTCGAGCCAGTCATCGACGATTTCAGAGATGTGGCCGAGACCCTGCAGGGTGAGGTGAGGGTTGCTTTTCGAGGGTGGGGCGCGGTCGGGCAGCGCCTTCAGCGCCGCGGCGAACCGCAGCGCGTCCTCAGCCTTCTCTGGCAGGAACATCTCGATCAGGCCGAGCTCGGCGGCGCGGCGGGCGCGGATCAACTGCTCCTGGCGCGGCGCGACGCGCGGCACGATGAGGGCCGGCTTGTCGAAGGAAAGGATTTCGCAATAGGTGTTGTAGCCGCCCATCGCCACCACGCCCTTGGCGCCGGCGATCAGCTCCTCCATCCGGTTGTCGAACTCGATCATTTCGATGAAGGGAATGCTGGCGCCCTTGCGCATGAGCTTGCGCCGCTTCTTGGCCGGCATGTAGGGTCCGAGCACGATCAGAGCGCGGTGCGTGAGGCTCGCCTCCTGCTGATAGGCGTGGATCACGTTGTGGACGAGGTCGGCGCCGTCACCGCCGCCGCCTGTCGTCACCAGCAGATAGTCGCCCTTCGGTCGATGGCCGGGCTCCTCGTTCTTAGACAGGCTGCGCTGCAGGAAGCCGACGAACTTCATCTTGGCGCGCACAATGGCGGGCACGTCGAGCCCGGTGAGCGGGTCGTAGAAGTCCGGCGGTCCGTAAACCCAGACCATGTCATACAGCATGCCGATCTTGCGCATCACATCGTTGCGCCGCCACTCGGCGTCGAGCTGTCGCGGTGCGTCCATGACCTCGCGCAAGCCAAGGATCAGCGTCGTGCCACGAGTCTTCAGATAGGAAAGCGTATCCTCGACCTCGCCGCGCAGTCCCATCGGCTCCTTGTCGACGATGAAGATGTCCGGCTGGAACATCTCGGCTGTCGAGCGGATGATGGAAGCGCGCATCTTCAGCGTATCGTTGATGTCGATATGCCGCTCCATCGACTGGTATTCGCCGTTCCTGCGCTTGATGACGCTCGGAATCTTCACGAAGTCGACGCGGGCACGGTAGTCGAACGCGCCGGCGATCGTCGCCCCTGAAATGATGAGCACCTGCAGGCCGCGGAAATCCTCGACCAGCGAATGCGCGATCGTGCGGCAGCGGCGCAAATGGCCGAGGCCGAACGTGTCGTGGCTGTACATGAGGATTCGTGCATCTTCGAGACGCCGCAACATGGACACACCCTTCCTAATTCAACCCAGGGCGTCCGGCAAAAACCACGGCCGGTGCCCGCGTTCGAAACCTTCAGTTGAAGAAGATTGACGATGCAGTCTGCTGGCCGCCGCGCGGCGAAACGCTGTTGTTCACGATCACGGAAGGGGACATACGCTCTCACCTATCACGTCGGCGCAGTCCGGCGAGCGCCTGAATTCATCATAATAGAGCGTCCAGTCGCCCGTATGACCGGCCCGGTATGGGCCGAACTTGAAATACTGGTTCTTGCCGAGGCCATGGTCTGCGTGGCCAATATGCCCCTTGATTGTGACGATCGGTTTGCCGTTGGCGAAAAGTTCGATGTGCCCCGTGCCGTCCGGCCCCGGCTTGGTATAGATCGCGAAAGCGATCCAGCCCGACGACGGCAGTGGCAGCTTGTTGCCATGGTCCGTCACCGAGATCGCTGTCGTGCAGCCGTGATATAGGTCGTTGTCTTCGGGCGTCCAGGCGGAATCGGTCGCGACGAGCGCCCGCATCTGATTGGTCTCGGGCCGGAACCAGACAGGCGTCGCGCCCGCGGGGCAGGCCGGCTCGGTCGTCTGCGCGGCGGCCTTGTGGGCTGTGGCGCGCATCATGCCCCCGCAGCAGGGCATGACGTCTTCGGGTGCGACGTAATTCGTCTCGACAGTCGCGAAGAGCTTGCCGTCGCGCAGCCTTATTGCCAGAAACGGGCTGAAATCGCCTTCCGCTCCCGGGCCGATTTCACGCTTCCACTGCGCGATGAGATAGCGATGGTCGTCGGTCGGGATCGGATCCCCGAACTTGACCGCGAACCCGTACCAGACGCCCTTGTCGTACGGGACCCGCAACTCCGTTTTTTCCCAGATCTCGGCCCGTTCGCTGCAGCCGTCGTCATTGATCGTGCAGAGCTGCTTCACGTTGAGCTTCAGCGCGCCGGCGCCGGTCAGCTTGACCTCCCCCTGGAATTCGACCGTTCCGGCGCTTTGCTCGAAATTCTCGCGGTAGTAGAGACCTCCTTCCGGCGAAAAGTCCGAGCCGTCGAAACCATCGTACAGCTTCGTGGCCGACGGCTCCGCAAACGCCGCATCACAGAGGCTGCCGAGCAGCGCCGCCGCCAGAACTCCCCGTCTGATTGCATATCTCTTCATTTCCGCAGCTTCTGCATTGCCGGTCTACGCGGGGCCCGACGCCCCATTGCAAGCCGGCCCGCCGTTCGGGTCACGAGGAATGGAAAAGGTCGCGATTCAAGATCGCCTCAGAGAGGGCGGGGCGTCAAGTTAGTTACGGTAAGTCGACGCAAAGGTGAGCAGGCGTCGCGTACCGTCGGCGCCCGCGGAGTTAACAAACAGTGGCGGCGATCAGGGAAGCCGGACGGTTATCTGCCGTGCCGTCTTCAGCGCTTCGGGAACGCAGACGGAAGTCAGCTTGTCGAGCGAGGTCTGGATGGTGTGGCCACAGATGTTGATGGCCGCGATCGTCTCGCCGCGCAGGTTCCGGACGGGCACGGCGACTGCGACCAGGCCCGGCTCCTGATCGATGAGCGCGTAGCCCTGTTCCCTGGCTTTGCGAATTTCCGCCATCAACCCATCGATCGAGGTCTCGGTGGTATCGGTCTTCTTCTGGATGTTGCTAATCGAGAGTACGTCGCGCGCCTAGTCGTCCGGCATGCCGGCAAGCAGCACGCGGCCCATCGCCGAGCAATAGGCGGGCTTGCGGCCGCCGATGCGCACGCAGGTCAATGTCCCGCCCGCCTTTGCCTCAACTGCGCGAACACGATGCCATGGGTGATGAGGTAGAAGGGCACGAGCACGGTCGGGATCAGCAGCCAGGGCATGTGCTGGACGGCTGCAGAACCTTCGCCTGCGACGATGACCTGGTAGGCGAAGCCGTTGGACGATAGCGTGCCGAGCGTGATTGCTGCGATCAGGTCGAGCATGCCGAACAGGTTCCACCACCAGATGCTCGACGGGCTCGCCGAGCCGCGCGCCGCGGCGAGCGCGACAGGGACGGCAAGCGCACCGGTGATGATGTCGCCCCAGCCGGCGGAATAGGGAAACGGACCGCCGAGCCGGCCGCTTGCGGCCAGCAGCAGGAAGAAACCGCCGAGCACACGCATGACGTTGAGGCCGATCAATAGCGGCATCGGCACGGCGAGCAGCGTTGACCGCACCCGCTCCGAAACGGCCGCGGCTATTCCAACCACGATCAACGGCGTCGCGACCATCGCTCCGACGAGTGGAGCGTCCAGTGTGAACGGCGCCTGGAAAGCGCCCGCGTTGTAGAACGCCACCTGGAGCCCCGCCCAGATGCCGGCGACCGCAGTGACTGCGTAGCGGGCCGGTGTCGAGACATCTAGCGCATTGGTGAAGGCGGCGATGTTGATCACCACTGCGGCGATCAAGACTGTGTAGCCGATGAAGTCGAGTGTCATGACTGGTCTCCTTTCAGTGTAACTACACGTTTCAACTGGAAGAATAATTCTCACCCGCCCGCCTGCGCCTCCTGTTGGGCACTCTTCCAGGCCGGGAAGGCCTTCTCAGCCTGCTCCCGCCCGGTCGATGTGATCTCAACCAAGCGTTCGCGCCCGTCATCGCCCGGCTTGACTTTCACCAGGCCGCGGGCCTCGGCCAGCGATAGGTTGCGCGTCAGCGTCGTCCGGTCGATGCCGAGCCGGCCGGCGAGCCGCGTGACCGGCTGCGGGCCGGCCAAGATGAGCGTTGTCAGCATCGTGAACTGATTGATGGTGAGATCGAACGGCCTTAGTCGCTCGTCGAAGAGGCGGGTCAGGCGCTGCGCCTCCTTACGGGCGGCGAGGCACAGGCAGTGCTGGCATTCGGCGAAGTCGATCTCGCTGCCCATATGAATAAGTGTATATGCACGCATCGGCTTTTGCAAGGGTGCGGACAAAATTTCGAAGCCGCGAGCGGATCCGGGCGACGAGAGGCAGTGAGGAGGGTGTCTATGCCGACGTGAGGGATACGCGATCGCCCTGAGCCGACCGCGCCACTCCATCAGCCGGCAGGCTCGCATTTGCTGGCGTCGCGCCGGCCATGAGCAACTCGTCCACCGATTTCAGGATGATGCCGACCACGTCGCGCAGCGCCGCTACGTCGGAGACCGCCTTGGCGAGCGCGGACAGACCGTGCGTGTTCATGACCAAGAAGCGGGAGACGGAGCGCACGTCGGCGCGCGGGTCGATGGCGCCGTCGACCTGCGCAGCCCTCAGCACCTTATAGAACGTATCCTCCGCCCGCGTGATCGAGGCCGCGATGCGGCGGCCCATGCGGGTGGTGCCGCGGTCGCCTTCGACCGCGACGTTGGTGACCAGGCAGCCGAGCGGCAGATCGGGGTCTGAGAAAGCCTTGAGCAATTCCTCGAAATAGAGCGCGATCGCCTGGCGCACGGGCACGCCTGAAGTGAGCGCGTTGCGCAGCTTGATAGAATAGGTCGCGTCGTAATGGTCGATCGCAGCCATGAAGAGATCTTCCTTGGCGCCGAACGCCGCGTAGATCGAGGTGCGGCCGATCCCCATCGCCGCTTCGAGGTCGCTGATGGAAGCGCCAGCGAAGCCGCGCTCCCAGAACAGTCGCGTAGCCCTGTCGAGCACCTCGGTCCGGTCGAATTCCTTGGGCCGCGCCATGATTCTGCGCCCTCCGTTCATCCCAACTAATAACGCCAAAGGCCCTTGGTCTTCAAGCGCCGTTCGGCACCGAACGTTGCGGAATTTAGGCGGTGAGTTATTTGCCGCGGTGCAGCAACGATTTCGGGCCATGCTCCTCTTGCATCGGTCGCTGTCTCCTCGATAATGTACTGATCGTATCAAAACCACCGGAGATTTGCCGCGGTGCGGAATTCTCGGGCGGAACGGGCCTTGATTCGGGAGGAGAATATGGCGGCACGGGTCAATGGACTGCACCATGTCACCAGCGGCGTCTGGGGTGCGCAGGACGATATCGACTTCTTCACCAAGGTCGTCGGCCAGCGCATGATCAAGCAGACGATCCTGTTCGACGGCACGGTGTCCTTCTACCATCCCTATTATGCCAATGCAGACGCCGAGGTCGGCTCGGTTTTGACCACCTTCCCCTTCTCCCGGATGGGCATCCAGGGCCGACGCGGTTCCGGCCAGATCGGCACGACCGGCTATTCGGTGCCGCACGGCTCGGTCAAGTTCTGGAAGGAGCATTTCGGGCGCCCGCTTGGCGCACGCGCGAGACGGAGGCCGTGCTGTCGGGCCTGGGCGCGCGGGTCGAGTTGGTGATTTATCCTAAGCGCGAGCACGTGGTGTCGCACGGGCGAAGGCGATGCTGGGGGAGGTGCGCGGCGGTAGTTGAAGCTGGCGTGCTGCCGCCGTCCTAAAGCGCGTCGCGATCTTTCGGATTCGCTCCCGCGTTTTAGATCTTTGTTTTTACGCATGTCTTTGTCCCGAAACCGGGACCACTTTCGGGAGACATGCTTTAGCTGATTGGCGCAGGGGACAGTTTACTTTTGCCTCAGAAGAGCTGTGCCGACCGAGATATCGCGCCAGCGGCAAGAGAGTAAACGGTCCCCGACACTCACACCCTCTCCAGCGCCACCGCGATGCCTTGTCCGACGCCGATGCACATCGTTGCGAGCGCCCGCTTGGCGCGGCGTTCGCGCAGTTCCAGCGCCGCCGTTCCGGTGATGCGTGCGCCGGACATGCCGAGCGGGTGGCCAAGCGCGATCGCCCCGCCATTGACGTTGACGTGCTCTGAATCCTCGGCAATACCGAGTTCGCGGAGCACGGCGATGCCTTGCGAGGCGAAAGCTTCGTTGAGCTCGATCACATCGAAATCCTGGGGCTTCAGGCCAAGCCGCGCGCACAGCTTGCGCGTCGCCGGCGCCGGGCCGATGCCCATGACACGCGGGGCGACGCCCGCCGCAGCACCCCCGAGGATGCGGGCAATCGGGGTCAGGCCGTATTTCTTGGCCGCGGCCTCAGACGCCACGATCAGCGCCGCCGCGCCGTCATTCACGCCCGACGCATTGCCGGCCGTCACCGTGCCGCCCTCGCGGAACGGCGTCGGCAGCTTGGCCAGCACCTCGACCGTCGTGCCTGCGCGGGGATGCTCGTCCTTGGCGACGATAACCGGCTCGCCCTTGCGCTGTGGAATGGTGACTGGCGTGATCTCCTTGCCGAGCCGGCCATTCTCCTGCGCGGCCACGGCCTTCGCCTGGCTGCGTGCTGCAAAGGCGTCCTGGTCGGCGCGGGCGACCTTGAAATCCTCGGCGACGTTCTCGCCGGTCTCAGGCATGGAATCGGCACCGTACTGCTTCTTCATCAACGGGTTGATGAAGCGCCAGCCGATCGTGGTGTCGTAGATCTCCGCATGGCGCGAAAAAGCCGTCTCTGCCTTGGGCATGACGAAAGGCGCGCGGCTCATGGATTCGACGCCGCCGGCGATCATCAGCTCCGCTTCGCCGGCCCTGATGGCGCGGGCAGCGGTGATCACGGCGTCCATGCCGGAGCCGCACAGCCGGTTGATGGTCGTGCCGGGCACCTCGCTGGGCAGGCCGGCAAGCAAAAGCGCCATCCGCGCGACGTTGCGGTTGTCCTCCCCGGCCTGGTTGGCGCAGCCGAAAATCACGTCGTCGACCGCCGACCATTCGACCGATTTATTGCGCTCGATCAGCGCCTTGAGCGGGATCGCGCCGAGGTCGTCGGCGCGCACGGACGATAGCGAGCCGCCGAAGCGGCCGATCGGCGTGCGGATGTAATCGCAGATGAATGCTTCGGCCATTTTCACGCAGCCTCCTCTTTTCTGCTGATCCGCCGGTGGGCGGCCTTGGTGCGCGCCTGCAGATCGCGCAAGGTCGTGAGCTCGAGTTCGGTTGGTGCCGGCGTGGTCTCCAGCGCCGCGGCGAACGAAACCTTCCAGCCGCAATTCTTCTGCACATCCTCGCGGGAAACGCCAGGATGCAGTGCCTGGACCGTGAATTCCTTGGTCTGAGGATGCGGCGTCCAGATGGCGAGGTCGGTGATGAGAAGGGTAGGGCCCGCCGAATCGATGCCGAGCCGCCTGCGGTGGTCGCCGCCATCGCCATGGCCGAACGAGGTATAGAAGTCGATCTTCTCCACCATAGACCGCAGCGACTGCTTCATCGTGATGTAGACCTGGTGGCTGGAGGTGGCGATCTCCGGCGCGCCACCGCCGCCCGGCAGCCGCGTCTTCGGCTTTGCATAGTCGCCGATGACGGTGGTGTTGATGTTGCCGAATTTGTCGAGCTGCGCCGCGCCCAGGAAGCCGATCGTGATGCGGCCGCCCTGCAGCCAGTAGCGGAACATTTCGGGCACCGGCACGGTGGTGAGCGCAGTCTCGCAAAGCTCGCCGTCGCCGATCGAGAGCGGCAGCACGTCAGGCTGCGTGCCGATCGTGCCAGACTCGTAGATAAGCGTGATGTCGGGCGCATGCGTGAGCCGCGCCACGTTGCAGGCGGCCGAAGGCGCGCCGATGCCGACAAAGCACACGTCGCTATTCTTAAGCGCGCGCGACGCCGCGATCGTCATCATCTCGTCGGGCGTGAAGGGGAGCGACGTCATGCTGCGATCCTAAGGCCTTCGACGCGCGCCGCGAAGGCTTCCGGCGACGATTTGACCACGTTCGCTTCCATCCAGTCGAGGAAGAGCTGGCGATCGGCCGCGATTTCATCCCACTCCAGATAGGAGGCGTTGTCGCGCTCATAATAGCCATGCGTGTAGGAAGGGTGCGAGCCGCCCGGCACGACGGCGATCGACGTGATCGTCCAGCTCGGCAGCACGGTGAGGTTTGGGTGCAGGCCGTTGAAATCTTCGACCACTTCCTCGACCGTCACCACGGCGCGTTTGGCCGCCAGCACCGCCTCCTTCTGGATGCCGATGATGCCTTCGACCAGGACATTGCCTTTCCGGTCGGCCTTCTGCGCATGGATGAATGCGACGTCAGGTCGGATCGCGGGCACGGCAGCCAGCCGCTCGCCGGTGAACGGACATTCGATGAATTTGATGTTCGGATTGACCTTGGCGAGCTCGGCGCCGCGATAGCCTCGGAAGACCGCACAGGGTAGACCTGCCGCGCCGGCCTCGTAGGCATTGGCCATCGCCGCATGGCTGTGCTCCTCGATGTCCAGAGGCTGCGGCCAGCCGTTCTCGACGGCGTCACGCAGGCGCCTCAGCAATCCGACGCCGGGGTTGCCGGCATAGGAGAAGATAGCTTTCTTCACGAGTCCCATGCCGATCATCTGGTCGTAGACGAGGTCCGGCGTCATGCGGATCAACGTCAGGTCCTTTTGCTTCTGCCGGATCGCCTCGTGGACGGCCGCGGTAGGGATGAGATGGGTGAAACCTTCGAAGGCGGCGCGATCGCCATCCCTCAGGTTTTCGGCGACCGCCTCTTGAAGACTCTGGAACTTTGCCACCGTGCTTCTTTCCAGAAGTTCGTATTGCGAACAGAAGTTTTCTATGCGATACATGATGGAATATTGGTCTTGGATTGTCAATCGCCTGGGCCGACGCCCGTATCGGCTTGGAAGCAGATCGCGAGGGTTGGTGCCCTACCTTGCCCGCCTCTGTCCTGCCGGATATCTCTTCCGCAAGGGGGGAGATTGGCTATCATCAACGGCTTCGCCAATCCGTAACGCCGGCGATTGGCGAAACCAAAGTTGCCGTCCGGTCTCCCCCTTTGCGGAAGAGATGTCCGGCAGGACAGAGGGAGGCGCGAAGGAACGTCAACCTTTCGCATCTCCCTTGCATCGCCTTGTCCGGATTTTGGGCTAGAGGCAGATGGCGGACCAGCCGTCCCGCGACCTCGTCGGCTCACTGCAGAAGGGCCTCGATGTCATGGCTATCCTGGCTGCGCATCCGGCCGGCATGACCTTGACGGAGGTGGCAGGGGAGGCCGGGCTGACGCGCGCCGGCGCACGGCGTTTCCTGCTGACGCTAACGGCGAGCGGCTACGCCCGCCAGGACCGCCGCCGCTTCGCGCTCACGCCGCGGCTGCTCGGCCTGGCGCGGCAATGGCTCGACGGCACGTCGCTCTGGCCCTTTGCGGAGCCGCATATGCGGCAGGTGGCGGCGACCCTGAAGGAGTCCTGCTCGGCAGCCGTACTCTCCGCGCAGGATGTCGTCTATGTCGCGCGCGTGCCGGGCGAGCGCATCATGAGCGTGGCGCTCCATGTCGGCGCGCGGCTGCCGGCCTATTGCACCTCGATGGGTCGTGTCCTGCTGTCGGGCCTAACCGAGGATGAGTTGCGCCGCTTTCTGGACCATGCCGAAATTCGCAAGCTGACCGAAAAGACCGTGACAGACCGCGCAAAGCTTTTCGCCGTCATCTGCCAAGCGTCAGTGGACGGCTACGCCCTTGTCGACGAGGAATTGGAAATCGGCCTGCGCTCGATCGCGGTGCCGATCCGCGACCGGTCGGGCAAGGTCGTCGCGGCGGTGAACGTCTCGACCCAGTCGGCGCGCTTCACGGTCGCCGCGATGAAGCGCGAGATCCTGCCGCTCCTCGGACGTGCGGCGGGACAGATCGAGGCCTTCTTTGCGGTGTAATGTCGGTCATTCATTTGCCATTCTTGAATAGTGGCTTGAACAACGGTTGAATTGCTGTCGACTGTAAATCCTGATCCGGAGATGACATGCCTAGGATCGCAGGTTGCTTGATCTGGCTCGTCCTTGCTGCCGCAATTGTTGCGCCGCACCTGCCGGCGCATGCCGGCGCGATCTCGCTCCCGGACCGGATGCCGCGCGACCCGGTGGCGTCATCGGAAGACGCGCAAGCCAAGGCCGCCGAACTCGCCGTCATTGTCGATCAGGTCCGATCCTTCCCCAAGCTTGCGACCGGCGAGGCAACCTCCGGGAAACGACGGGCACTGGTCATCGGCAACGACAATTATTCCGAGCTGACGAAGCTCGACGCGGCGGTCAATGATTCTGTGACGATAGGCGCCGCGCTCGACGAGCTTGGCTTCGAGGTGGTCCAGCTCAAGGACGTCGATGTCCGCAGCTTCGACAAGGCGCTCGACAATTTCTATAAGGGCCTGCAGCCTGGCGACGTGGCGTTCTTTTCATTCGCCGGCCACGGCATATCCGTTGATGGCAGGAATTTCCTGCTTCCGACGGACATGCCGGCAATGACGGATATCTCGGCGAGATTGGTCGAACGTTACTCGGTAGACGCCGCCAGGATCGTTGACGAGGTGAAGGCGCGGGGCATCGAGCTGGCCTTCTTCGTGTTGGATGCCTGCCGCAACAACCCGTTCCCGCAGCCGGATGTCCGTTCCGCCGTTTCGCTCGGCGGGCTGGTGGAAATGCAGCCGAGGGACGGCTCGTTCATTCTATATTCGGCAGGCGCCGGCGAAACCGCGCTCGATAGCCTGGGCGGCAACGACGCCGAGCGAACCTCGGTTTTTACGCGCAAGTTCTGGCCGATCCTGACAACCCCTGGCCTGCCGATCGTCGAGATTGCGAAGAGAACGCAGGTCGAGGTGGCAGCCCTGGCCGCGACGGTGCGTCACAAGCAAGCGCCGGCATATTATGACGAGATCGTTGGCCAGTTCTATTTCCAGCCTCCAAAGCCGACGCTCTATGGCATAACCGTCGGCATCGATCATTACGTGGGCCACCCCATCAGGGGGGCCGTCAACGATGCTGAAATGATTGCAAGGGCGCTCGAAGCGCAGGGGGCGGCCGAAGTGACGCGCATATATAATGAGGACGCGAGGCTGGCCTTCCTCGAATATGCGTGGCGCAGCACGCTGGCCAAGGCAAATCCCGGCGACACCATCGCGCTGACCTATTCGGGAACGGGTTATCAGCGGCCTGCGCCGCAGGAGTCCGGCGAGAAGGATATGATGGATGAATTGCTCCTGCTCTGGGGGCCGGAGCCGATCAGCGCCGAAATTCGACCCGGCGCATTGGAAAAAAGGCTGCTCACGGACGACATGCTCACCGGCTGGATGAACGACGCCGCCAAGAAGAACGTCAACGTCATCCTGCTCGTCGACGGGTGCCACGGCGGAGGGCTTCTGGACCGCGAGTTCGCGAACGTCTCCTTCATCGGCGCATCGGATGAAGACGAGCAGATCGGCGAGTATCAGCTTGTCGGACGATACCACGGCGCAGCGAGCTACGCATTTGCAAGCGGGCTGGACGGCGCGGCGGACTTCAACGGCGACGGCTTTATCTCTCAACGGGAGCTGTTCGGCTACGTGGCGCAGGACGTGCTGAAAATCGCGAAGGGCCGCCAAACCGCACAGTTTCTGCCCAGACTCGGCGAGAGCCAGGCCGGACTCGCCCTGGTCCAGATCCCGGCCGATTTCGAATCCCGCAAGGCGGCTCTCGAAACACCGTGGCCGGACACAGACGGCAATGTCAGATAGGCTGCCCTCAGGCCGGCGCGTTCGGCGTCGGGCCCGACGTTGCAGCCGGGCGCCGCGACCGGCCGACATAGATGATGCCGGCAGCCACCAGCGCGCCGACGACCAGTATGCCGATCCCAAGCAGCGGCCGGTAGTAGAACCAGGCGATCGCGATGGTGATCGTGCCGACGACGACGGCCAGCAGGAACGCCAGCAGCCCGGTCCCGAACCGCACGATGCTGCCCAGGAACGGAATGACATCGGCGATCACGCCGATCGGCGCCATGAACAGGGCAAAGCCGATGGCGAGCAGAAGCAGGCCGACCGCTCGGATGATCCAGGTGAGGATCTTGTTGGCGCTTTCGGCTTCCTTGAACATCTGCTCGGCAGGAACATTGCCGCCGCTGACCATGAGAAGCTGGTCGCCCGCCACGGTCTGATAGGGCACGAACGCGGAACCGCGCTGCTGTCCGATCACGCTGATCGTGCCGAGCGGCGCGACCTCATATTTGATGCGGTAGTCGCCGACCACCGGCGAGGAGGGGTTCCACCCGAGATAGATGCCGCCGTCGACGACCGAGAGCTTCTTGGTCCCGGCATAGGCGGCCTGGATCGCCGCCTGCTGGTCGGGCAAGAGGGGTAGCGCCTTCTCGCCGCCGATCTGGTCGAGCACCGGCTGGTCGAGCGTGAAAGCGCCGAGCTTGCCGTCCGGAATCTGGAAATTGCGCCCATGGATCTCCATGGACGGGTTCTGATGCCCGTCCGGCTGCTTGAAGGAACCGGAATCGATCTGGCTGTCGTTCCAGGCCTTCGCATAGGTGTAGGTGGTGACCGTCTCCTCGCTGCCGCCCAGGTTCTTCTTGGTCTCGGACTTGGAGTCTTCCTTCCACTGGTACATCTCGACGTTGCGCACCAGCCGCACGCCCTTGGCGGAGACCGCGAAGTCTGGATCGCCGGGCGTGGAGTCGGTGGTGACCTGGCCGGAGACATGGACGAGCCTGCCCTCGTTGGCCGCATCGACCGTATCGGCTCCCGCGGAGACGACTGCGCCGGCGCCTTCGGCCAGCGAGCGGGCCGTCTGCACGGCCCGTCCCTCGTTCCAGAACAGCAGGACCACCATCCCGACGATCAGAACGAGGCCGATGACGAGGCCGCCGAACGAATTGCGGATGCGTCCGAACCACGAGGTGGTCGTGGTTTCCGTGAAAGTGTCGCTCATGTGCCTGAACCCCCGAAAAGGAAGCAGGCGGCATGAGCCGCATCCCGCCCGCTTCGATCCGCATCTGGTATCGGGCTTTTTTAGCGCGGACGCAATTGCCGCCGGATGACGAGGCCAGCAACTTTCACAACTACCCCAATAAGGGTCCGCATCACGTTGCGGTGAAGGCGTAACGGGTGCGACTGCGCCGGCGAATTCCCGATACGGCCGCTTCATTGCGGACGGTCAAGACAACAGGAACAGATCGATGCGCAGTTTCACCACGAAGAACATGCTTTTCGCTGCCGCCATCTCGCTTGCGGCAGTCGGCGCGCAAGCCGTGCCGTCTTTCGCCGAGGACGCCATGAAGCCGGACACAATGATGTCCGAGCCGATGAAGAGCGACCCGATGGCCACCAACACCATGTCGGCGGATCCGATGGCGACCAACGCAATGTCGTCCGACACCATGAAGGCGGACTGCATGGAGAAGGCGCAGGCGGAGAGCGACGCCATGAAGAAAGAGGCGATGGCGGCCGAATGCGACGCGGCGGCCGCCGGTGCGATGAATGCCGATCCCATGGCTCGCGACCAGATGGCGCCAAAGAAGTAGACATCGTCACATAATCGCGAGCGGGCGGCCGCCGGCTGTATGGCCGCTTCATATGATGATCGCTTCGATGCATACTCAGCAGATGTCGGAGCTTGCGGCGCTATAGCCATGGCGGGATTCACAACGTCGGTGAGTCGCCGCTTTCGAGAGGAGCAATCCATGACATTTCTAGGTTCAGTCAAAGCCCCGGCCTTGCCCCGGTACTTTGCCGGGCTTGCCGGGGCCGCCTTCGCCGCCGCGACAGTCGCCTTTGCTTCATGGCAATCGCCTGCCGGCGCCGCCGAGGAGGCGGTCGTCATCCCGCCGCCGGCGGTCGACGAGAAACCGTCGCCCGGCCTGGAGAAGGCGGTGTTTGCCGGCGGCTGCTTCTGGGGCGTGCAGGGCGTCTTCCAACACGTCAAGGGCGTTGCCAACGCCGTCTCCGGCTATTCCGGCGGTGAAGCGGCGACCGCGCAATATGAGGTGGTCGGCACCGGCGCGACGGGCCATGCCGAGTCGGTCGAGGTGACCTACGATCCCTCGAAGGTGACCTACGGGCAGTTGCTGCACGTCTTCTTCTCGGTCGCCCACAACCCGACGCAGCTCAACTACCAGGGGCCGGATCGTGGGACGCAGTATCGTTCGGCGATCTTCTTCGCCAACGACGAGCAAAAGAAGATCGCGGAGAGCTATATCGACCAGCTCGGCAAGGCGAAGGCTTTCTCCGAACCGATCGTTACCAAGATGGAGGCTTTCGGCGCGTTCTACCCGGCCGAGGGCTATCATCAGGACTTCCTGACGCTCAACCCGACCTACCCCTATATCGTCTACAACGACCTGCCGAAGATCGAATATCTCAAGCAGATATTCCCGGACCTCTACAGCGACAAGCCGGTGCTGGTCTCCGAGGCAAAGAGCTGACCATCGCGCACGCGCACGGACACGGACAGGACCGCCGGCCTGCGACCGCAAAAGGTCGCAGGCCGGCGTTTTTTGTCGCTGGAGATCCTCGCAACCCGCATCGCGCAGAGGTTGCAACTGACCCACTTCGGGAACCGTCAGGCATTGCAGCGTTCGGCTTTACTCTCTCCTAACCAAGCGTCGCAAAGGCCGGTGATGGGGAAGCTATATAAGTAAAACATCCGCCACCGATGTGCTTTGAAGAAGGCCGCATGGCCGGCCCCGATCCGTTCGGTCATTGCTTCTCATAGGAGCAGTCGGGATGGGCAGGCCGTCGGCAGGCATCTTTCGCCTATTGAATGCGTATGTGGAAAGAGCCACCGGCGCCGATCAGTTGAAGTCGGGCATGCGCGCTCAGCTTCTTCTCGAACAGGTTCAGGGGATCGCGCAGATGGCGCTGATCAACGCGGCGGGCGCGGTTGTCATTTCGCTGGTGCTGATGGCGGCAAGCCATGGCCTGCCCATCTTCTCCTCCATTCTGGCCTGGAGTTCGGCGCTCTACGGCGTGCTTTTCATCACGATGCGCGGCCGGTTGCGTGGAAGACGGTCTCCGCAGAAGGCGCCGCTGCCGGAAGAGGTCCAGGCCATCCTGCTGAACTCGCTCTATCTCGGCGTAATCTGGGGCGTGCTTCCTGTGCTTGTCCTGCCTGCCGGTGGCCCGCAGCTCACGACGACCGTCTGCATCGTCATTGCAGGCGTATTCTGTGCCACGAGTTTTGCGCTGCTGGTCCTGCCGCAAGCCGCGCTCGTCTTCAGCGTGCCGCTGCTCCTGGGGCTCTTCGTGGGCATCATGGGGCTTGAGGATCCGCCGGAGCGCCTGACGCTGACTGCCCTCCTCGTGGTTCAGGCGCTCGTCATGAGCGTGATCTGCTTTCGCCATGCATGCAGCCGCGTGCGACATCTGACGAACGAATCGAAAATTCGCGAGCAGAAGGACATCATCAGCCTGCTCTTGAAGGAATTCGAGGAGAACTCCAGCGACTGGTTGTGGGAATTCGACCGGCATGGCCGTTTCCAGCGCGTATCGGACCGGTTCACCGTCGCCGCCGCCATGCCCAGTGAACAACTCGTAGGCTTGCATTTCCACGATTTCCTGCGCTCGGTCTGCCGTGACGACGATCCGACCCTGAAAGAATTGCGTCAGGACATCGAGCGCCGCGAGACCTTCAGTGGCGTCGAGCTGCAGGTGCTGGTCGGCGGCATCGAGCGCTTCTGGCGGCTGACCGGGAAACCCACTCACGACGAGTGCGGCGCGTTCGCCGGCTATATCGGCACGGCTTCGGATATCACCGCGGAAAAGAATGCCGAGCGGCGCATCAACTATCTCGCCCACAATGACGCACTCACAGGCCTGCTCAACCGGACGAAGTTCGCCGAGCACCTGAAGCAGTCAGCTGCGCGTCTGGAGCGATACGGCTCCCCCTTCGCGGTGCTTTACCTCGACCTCGACCGCTTCAAGGCAGTCAACGACGATCGGGGCCACCTGATCGGCGACAAGCTTCTCATGCAGGTGAGCCGCCGCATCAGGGCCGAACTGCGTGAAGCCGACATCGCCGCGCGCCTCGGGGGCGACGAGTTCGCGATCGTCCTCAACAGCAACTGCGACGTACGCGAAGCCGGCGCGCTGGCCCGACGCCTCGTCGAATCCGTGGGCAGGCCCTACGAGTTGGAAGACGACATCGTTTCGATCGGCGTCAGCATCGGCATCGCGATCGCCCCGGCCGACGGCACGCGGCCGGACCAGATCCTGCGCAATGCCGACCTTGCCTTGTATCGTGCCAAGGCCGAGGGCAGGGGCACGTTTCGTTTCTTCGAGTCGCAAATGGACTGGGACATGCGCGAGCGCCGGCTCCTCGAGTTCGAGCTCCGCCGGGCGCTGAACGAAGGCGAGTTCGTGCTCCACTACCAGCCGCTGGTCTCGGCTGACGACAACAGGCCGTCCGGCTTCGAAGCCCTCGTGCGCTGGAACCATCCGGCCCGCGGCGTCATCTCGCCGGCCGAGTTCATTCCGATCGCCGAGCAGACGGGCCTCATCAGGCAGATCGGCGACTGGACGATCCGAGAGGCCTGCCAGGCAGCTGCACGCTGGCCGGAGGAACTGGTGGTGGCGGTCAACCTTTCGGCGAAGCACTTCCGCATGTCGGACGTCGCCTCGGTCGTGCGCGGGGCGCTCGCGGCATCGAACCTGCCGCCTCACCGATTGGAGCTGGAGATCACGGAGAGCCTGCTCATCGAGCACGCGGAGGATGTGGTCGACAAGCTCAACGAGCTCAAGGCGCTCGGCGTCACGATCGCCATGGACGATTTCGGCACCGGCTATTCGAGCCTGTCGTCGCTGCTCAAATTCCCGTTCGACAAGATCAAGATCGACAGGTCCTTTGTCACGGCGTCGAGCGACGATATGGTCGCACGCGACGTGCTGCGGTCGATCGCGTCGCTTGGCAGGACTCTGAAGATAAGGATCACCGCCGAAGGCGTGGAGACCCAGGAGCAGGTCGACTTCCTGCGTGACATAGCCTGCACGCAGCTACAGGGCTTCTATTTCGCCCGGCCTCTCGATGAGCTCGACATGGCGCGATATTTCCTGGCGCAGTTCGACCTGCCGCTCGGGGAATTGGACCTGGCGGCGGAGCACGACACGCCGATCGCGGCACACCGTCTCGCATGCTGATAGAACGAGGCCGAAGCGCTTGGGTGGCCGGTTGCCATGATGCCGCCATCACCACGCGCAATTGGACCGCGACAACACCCACCACGACGATGCCTCGCTTTCCTTGACAATCAGCGCGGCTTGCCGACAAGTCGCCCCGAATTCGAGGCCTGTAGACCGTCATGACCAACATCGCGCTCACCGGACTGGCCCGCGATCTTGCCCGCCGTGCGGACGAGGGCCGGCCTGTCAGGATCGGCGTCATCGGCTCCGGCGAGATGGGTACGGACCTGGTCACACAGTGTCGGCTGATGAAAGGCGTAAAAATATGCGCCGTCTCGACCCGGCGGCCGCATACGGCGCGCGAGGCGGTCACCATTGCCTATGGCGAGGATTCGCGCAGCGTCGAAGCGGACACGGCATCCAGGCTCACGGCCGCGATCGAAGCCGGCAAGATCGCAATCACTTCCAATGAGCTGCTCGTCACCAACCCGCTGATCGACGTCGTCATCGACGCGACCGGCAAGCCCGGCGTGGCGGCGGACTTCGACCTGATGGCCATGGAACATGGCAAGCACCTCGTCATGATGAATGTCGAGGCGGACGTGACGATCGGCGCGTTCCTCAAGAAGGAGGCCGACCGGCTGGGCGTGATCTACTCCGTTGGCGCCGGCGACGAGCCGTCCTCCTGCATGGAGCTGATCGAGTTCGTCTCGGCTTTGGGCTACACGATCGTTTCGGCCGGCAAGGGCAAGAATAACCCGTTGAACCACGACGCGGTGCCGGACGACTATCGCGAGGAGGCGGCGCGTCGGAACATGAACCCGCGCATGCTGGTCGAGTTCGTCGACGGCTCCAAGACCATGGTCGAAATGGCAGCGGTCGCCAACGCCACCGGGCTGGTGCCCGACCTCCCCGGCATGCATGGCCCGAAGGCTGACCGCGACGAGTTGGTCAAGGTGCTGATCCCGCGCGAGGACGGCGGCATTCTCTCCCGCAGGGGCGTGGTCGACTACACGATTGGCAGGGGTGTGGCGCCGGGCGTGTTCGTCATCGTCGAAGCCACCCATCCGCGCATCATCGAGCGCATGGACGACCTGCATGTCGGCACGGGTCCGTATTACGGCTTTTTCCGGCCCTATCATCTGACCTCGCTGGAAGTGCCGCTGACGGCCGCCCGCATCATGCTCTACGGCAAGCCGGACATGGTGCCGCTGCCGGTTCCGGTTGCCGAGGTCTGCGCTGTCGCCAAGCGCGATCTTGCGGTCGGAGAGATCTTCGACGCGATTGGGGAGACCTGCTACCGTTCCTGGACCATGCTTGCTGCCGAAGCGCGCGAGAAGGCCGCGGTTCCGGTCGGCCTGCTCGAGGGCGGCAAGGTGCTGAAGCCGGTCAGAAAAGGCGAGCTATTGACGCAAAAGAATGCCGTGCCGGACCCGACGACAAAACTCTTCGCGCTGCGCCAGCGCCAGGACCAGATGCTGAATGGTTCTGTCCCCGCCCCGGTTTAAGGTGTCGCCATGAGCAGTGCGTTCCCCGAGATCTGCCTCGTCCGGCACGGTGAAACCGAGTGGAGCGCGTCCGGACGACATACCGGCCGGACCGACATTCCGCTGACGCCGGCCGGCGAGGAAGCCGCCCGGAAGGTGGCGGGCCGCCTGCAGGGCCTGTCCTTCGCCGCCGTCTGGTCGAGCCCGTCGCAGCGCGCCTTCAACACGTGCATGCTGGCCGGCTTCGGCGCAGGCGCGCTGAAGAAGGACGACCTGGCAGAGTGGGATTACGGCGCCTATGAAGGCGTGACCACGAAGCAGATCCTCGCCGAGCGTCCCGGATGGAAACTTTTTCGGGACGGATGTCCGAATGGCGAGCTGGCCGTCGATGTCGGAGCGCGGGCGGATCGGATTATCGGTGAGCTCCGCGCGGTTGAAGGCAATATCCTGATATTTTCGAGCTCCCATTTCCTGAGGGTGCTCGCCGCGCGCTGGGTCGGCCTGCCCCCAGAGGGCGGCGCGTACTTCGTCCTGGACACCGCAAGCCTGAACATACTCGGCTACGAGCACGATCTTGCCGAGCCGGTCATACGGAGATGGAACCAGAGGTAGCGGCCGGTTTCACTGCCAACGCCATGGTCCGTGAGTGGCTTTGTCATGACAGAGATGCTATTCTGTATTGGCAGAACTGCTGATGGTGAATGCGATGAACCTTCAAATAAGAGATCCCCGAGCCCATAAACTCGCCCGCGAATTGGCTGCAGAACGAAAGGTCTCCTTGACCGAAGCTGTGATCGACGCACTCGAAGCCGAACTGAGGCGTGCACGCACGCCCTTGGCGAAACGACTCGCCTTGATCGCCGACACGCTTCAGGCGCAAGCGACAAAGGGCGGCCGGGACCTGAGCAGGGAAGAGATCGACGAGATGTGGGGACACTGATGTTCGTCGACACGTCCGTTGTGATCGCGATTCTGTCGAAGGAGGAAGATGCTGAATACTGGAGCGAGCGCATCGAGAGCGGAACGGGCAGAGTAACTTCAGCGCTAGTTGTGTTGGAGGCCGCCATGCGGCTGTCGACCAAATTGAGGGTCGAGCCTCTGATTGCAGAAGTGGCTATCGAGGCCTTCCTCCACGAAACCGAGATCGAAATCGTACCGATTGAGGCAAGCGACTCCAAGCTAGCAATCAAGGCCTTCTCGGAATACGGCAAGGGACGTGGCCATCCGGCTCAACTTAATCTTGCCGACTGTCTTTCTTATGCATGCGCGAAACGCCGCGGCATGCCTCTTATCTACAAAGGCGATGACTTTTTGCACACCGACTTGGCTTAGCGGCCGCTTCGACCTATTTCCCGACTTAATCCACAAGGCTGAACGTGATGACCACCTACCCGCAAAATATCGCCGCATCGATCGACCCGGTGAAGCTCGACAGGCTGGCCGAGGTGGCCATCAAGGTCGGGCTGAGATTGCAGGCTGGCCAGGACCTGATGCTCACGGCGCCCGTCGCCGCGCTGCCGCTGGTGCGGCGCATCGTCAAGCATGCCTACGCGGCGGGCGGCGCGCTGGTCACGCCGATCCTGTCCGACGAGGAGATCACGCTCACCCGTTTCCGCTCCGGCGCTGAGGCCAGCTTCGACCGCGCTCCGGGCTGGCTCTACGAAGGAATGGCGAAAGCCTTCTCCGCCAACACGGCCCGCCTCGCCGTGCTTGGTGACAACCCGATGCTGCTTTCCGGCGAGGACCCGGAAAAAGTGGCGCGCGCCAACAAGGCGAACTCGATCGCCTATCAGCCGGCGCTGGAGAAGATCGCCGGCTTCGACATCAACTGGAATATCGTCGCCTATCCCGGCGCGTCGTGGGCCAGGCAGGTGTTTGCAGGCGAAGAGGAGGATGTGGCGGTGGCCAAGCTCGCCGAGGCGATCTTTGCCGCCTCGCGCGTCGACGGCGACGATCCGATTTCCGCCTGGGATGCTCACAACAAGGCGCTCGCCGACCGCACCGAATGGCTGAATGGCCAGCGCTTCCAGGCGCTGCACTATTCGGGGCCGGGCACTGATCTGACGATCGGTCTCGCCGACGGCCACGAGTGGCAGGGCGGCGCCTCGACCGCCAAGAACGGCGTCACCTGCAACGCCAACATCCCGACCGAAGAGGTGTTCACCACGCCGCATGCGCAGCGCGTCGAGGGCCGGGTCGTCAGCACCAAGCCGCTGTCCTACCAGGGCACGCTGATCGACGAGATTGCGGTGCGTTTCGAGGCGGGCCGCATCGTCGAGGCGACGGCCAGCCGCGGCGAGACGGTGCTGAAGAAGGTGCTGGACACGGACGAGGGCGCGCGCCGTCTCGGCGAGGTGGCGCTGGTGCCGCATTCCTCGCCGATCTCGAAAAGCGGCATTCTTTACTTCAACACGCTGTTCGACGAGAACGCGTCGTGCCACATCGCGCTCGGCCAGTGCTATTCGAAGTGCTTCATCGATGGGGATAAGCTGACGCCCGAGCAGATCGCCGCGCAGGGCGGCAACAAGAGCCTCATCCATATCGACTGGATGATCGGCTCGGACAAGATCGACATCGACGGCGTCCGCGCCGACGGCAGCCGCATGCCAGTCTTCCGCAAAGGCGAGTGGGCCTAACGACCAAGGCGGGCCTGGCGGTCTGAACCGGTTTCCGGCCCGCGGCGATGAAGGGCCGGAACTGCCTATTTCCCCAGTTCGATCGAGCGCAGCCTTGCCGCTTCCACCGCCTCGGTAACCAGCTTCGTCAGCCGATCCTCCCCCATCAGCACGGCGAGCGCGGCGGCGGTCGTGCCATTGGGGCTCGTCACCTGCTGGCGCAACACGCCAGGGTCTTCGTTGCTTTCTGCCGCGAGCGAGGCGGCGCCGTAGACGGTCTGCATGGCGAGCAGCTTCGCGGTCTCGGCTGGCAGGCCGGCCTTCTGGGCAGCCGCCGTCAGCGCCTCGATGAAATGGAACACATAGGCCGGACCTGACCCAGAGACAGCCGTCACCGCGTCCATCAGCTTCTCGTCGTCTACCGTTGCGACCTGACCGGAAGCCGACAGGAGATCTGCGACGAAGGCTTTCGTCTCCTTGTTCACATGTGGATTCGAAACCACCACCATCATGCCCTTGCCGATCGCGGCCGGCGTATTAGGCATGCAACGGACGATGGGCGTAAACGGGCCGAGCAAATCCTCGAACGTGGCGATCGGCGTTCCGGCGGCGATGCTTAGGAAAGTGGCGCCGCTGCCGGCAAAGCGCCTGTAGGCGGGAACCACGTCGCGCATCACTTGCGGCTTCACGGCAAAGATCACGAGGTTCGGCGCGAGATCGGACGGCAGCGCACCGGGCTCGGCCGCCGTGGCGCTGCCGAGCTTTTCGGCCTTCTCCCTCAGCGCCGCATTTGGCTCGAGGACGAAGGCCTCGCCCGCGACCAGCTTGCCGGACCTCAGCCAGCCGGAGAGCATGGCATAACCCATGTTGCCGCAACCGACGAGAACAACTCTCAAAGGCATGACCGACCTCCGTTCAGGCCGGCATAACCCGTCCGGGCGCTATCTGAAACCCCTCATTGCCCATTCTCCCGGACTCGCACCGGCATTGGGAACCTTGCAACGATCCTCAAGCCCAGCAGGCCGAATACCAGAAGCAGCCAGACGGGATCGGCACGCCTGAGAAAGAACGTCTCCAGGAACGCGTCGAGCGTAGTGAACAGCACTGCCATCATGAAGAAGTCGGCGAGATAGACGTTCTCCTTGTAGAGCGGTACGCGCATATAGTCCCTGAGCGGAGCGACGAGGAAGGTGATGACGGTCACAATCATCGCCGGCAGGCCCATCTGGATGGCTATGTCGAGATAGCTGTCGTGGCCGTGCACGATGCCGCGGATGTCCCATTCGTCGTCGAAGAACCGCTCCTTGTGCTGTACGATCGGCGAGCCCCAGAAGCTCTGGAAGCCGTAGCCGAACCACGGGCGCTCGGCGATATGCTCGCCGGCGAAGGCCCAGAGCGTCGTGCGGCCGGTGTAGTTGATGCCGGGAACCAGCCAGTTGGCAAATTCCTTCAGCGGCTCGATGAAGACGATGCCCAGCGTGGCAAGAGCGGTGGCGAAGAGCGTGAAGGCCACCAGGATCGGTGTGAGCAGCCGCATCCCGATCAGACTGGGCATCATCACGATGAGGATCGACAAGGGCACAAGGCCGGCGGTCGTCTTCGAGCCGGTGTTGATCATGAAGATCATGGCGCCGGCAAAAAGCAGCAGACCCGACCGCGTCCAACCGCGCCGCCACAAATAGAGGCCGCCGAAGCTCAGGCAGGCCATGACCGGCCCGGCGATGTTCTTGTGGCTGAACACGCCGCGCCACAGGCCCGCGAATTCCGGTTCGACGCCGTCGGCAAAGGTGTGCATGGCTTCATTGGGAAGAATGACCAGACCGATGAACGAGAGGCCGACGACAACGAAGCCTGCACATGCCACGACGGTCGAGAACGCATCGCCGTCGCGCGGCAGGACGATCACGGCGGCGATGCTGACGATGCCCATCAGCGTGAAGATCGCGGCGCGCATGGCTGCGTCCGGTTCCCGGGCATGGAACACCGAGAGCATGAACAGCAAGATCAGCAGCAACCACCAGGGGCTGAGCAGGCCGAGCAGCTTGCGCGGCTCGACATAGGTGAAGAGCGAGAAGATCGCGGCCAGGCCGAGAGACATGAAGCCGACCTGGTTGACGATGTCGCCGCCTTCGGCCGGCAGCGAGTCCGGCCCGGCCAACGCTCCCGTCGGCTGAAACGGGCGGAACGAGACGAGCAGGATGGTGAACAGCGCCGACGCGATGATCGTCGCGATCCGCCGTTCGCTGAAACGCGCCGGCGCTGCGGCGCGTTCAGTTCTTTTCAGGCTGCCGGTACTGCTCATTGGCGTAACCGACTTCCGCCAGCACGCGGCCGAGCGCGACATGGATCGGGTAAGAAGCGATTAACGGGGAGCCGGTCGCCGCGAGCCGCACCAATGCACGGAACGGCGAAGCACCGAGCAGCGCCAGACTCTTGGCGAAAACGCGCAGATGGCCGAGCGGGACCGCGGCACGTTTCTTCTTCTCGACCAGCGTCGAGATAACGCCATTGCGCAGGCTGCGCGAGCGGATCCAGTCGGCCTCCAACCGGCGCGCCGGGACAGTCTCGCGCACGGGAGCCTCCGCGCACCAGGCCAGGCGAAAACCCTTCTGCGCGGCGCGACTCAAGAAATCGGAATCGCCGCCGCCCATGAAATTGAAGGCGAGGTCCAGGAAAGGCGAGCCCATGGCCGTCAGAACTTGCCGGGAGATCAGCAGGTTCCCGGAGGAGTAGAGGGCGGGAACCGGACCGCTCCGCACGTAGGCAGGCGCAAAGACGGGATGCGTCGAGCGGCCGCGGTCGCCGCTTTCCGGGAAGATCGGAATCTGCGGTCCGCCGACGATGTCGGCCCGATACGCATCGGCCGCCGCGCATAGGCGTTCAAGCCAGTTCGGATCGGCCACCTCGTCGTCGTCGACGACGGCGATGTGCGAGAAGGCGGGGAATATCGCGAGCGCCATCTCCCATCCGGCATTGTAGGCGCTGCAATTGCCGCGCTCGTGAGCGACGATGACCAGCCCTTCCACTCCGCCGCTCTCGAACAGCGGGGCGGCTGCCGCGGCGCCCTCCCGCGCCTCCGCCTCGTTCTCGATGACGATCACGGCAAAGCGCCGCGTGGTGCGCTGTGCCTGAAGAGAGGCCAGCGTGGCGAGCACCTGCCGCGGCCGCTTGAAGGTCGGGACGGTCACCACAAGCTCGATCGATTCCGCCTGGAGTCCGGGCGAGCGGGCGATGGTCGAAATCCTGGCCTGGTTGTGGACGGGGATCATGCGCGGCGGCAAACCTGCAGTTTGAGCCGATATCACCTTGCTTCGATAAAGGATTCGTTAAACACCTTGCGCTTCTCCGCCTCGCCAATTCACTAATACAACCGAAGATTGTGGCTTTGCGGCCCTCGCTTAATCAAGGCTTCACTGCGCGCTGGTATCTCCGGAGCGCAGGATAGGTGGAATGCATCTGGTCTTCGTCACATCGATCGTGCCGCATGGCGTGCCCGCCACCGGCTACGAGATAGCCAACGCTGCCGTCATCGACGCGCTGCGGCGTGCCGGCGTGCGCGTCACCGTTCTCGGCTTCACCTGGCCCGGCAACGTTCCAGCCGATCCGGAGAACACCGTCGTGCTCGGCTCGGTCGATGTGCGCACCGATAGCGCCTCGGCCTGGCAGAAGCTTGCCTGGCTGTCGCGCGCCGTCTTGGACGGCGTGACATTCTCCTCGGTCAAACTGCGCGTGGTCGACCCTGCCGCGATACGCACAGCGCTCGCGGGGATCGAGCCCTTCGACGGCTACGTGCTCAACTCGGTACAGTTTGCGGGCGCCTTCGAAGGCCTGTGGGGTGACAAGCCTTCGATCTTCGTGGCCCATAATGTCGAGCACCACTCGGCAAAAGAGAATGCCGCCGCGGCACGCAGCCCCTTGCAGAAATATCTCTTCCGTCGCGAGGCGCGGCTGCTCGAGACGGTGGAGCACAGGCTCTGCAACCGCGCGTCCTTCGTCTTCACGCTCGCCGAGGAGGACCGCGCAGCTCTCGGCGTCGCGTCTCCTCGGAAATCCGCCTCGCTTCCGCTGGTGACCCCCGCGTCCGCCTTCAGGTTGCCTATGGAACGCGAGTTGAAATACGACGCCGCGCTGATCGGTACCTGGACCTGGCAGCCGAACCGCATCGGCCTCGATTGGTTCCTGGACGAGGTGGTCCCGCATTTGCCCGGGAGCTTTCGGGTCGCGGTCGCGGGCAGCCTTCCCGCGGGGATGCGAACCTCGCATCCTGGCGTGGCTTTCGTCGGCCGCGTTCCCGATGCGATCGAGTTCGTGCTCTCCGGCCGCGTCGTGCCGTTGGTCAGCCGCGCCGGCAGCGGCGTGCAGTTGAAGACCATCGAGGCCTTCGAGCTTGGCCTGTCGGCCGTCGCCACGTCACGTTCGCTAAGAGGGATCGACAGCTTGCCCGCCAATTGCATCGTCGCAGATGATCCGGCCGAGTTTGCGTGTGCGCTTCAGGAAGCTGCTGCGCGTGCGAGGGACATCGACCCGCAGCGGTTCCGCCGCGAGCAGCGCGCGGCGCTTGATCGCCGGATCCTGCTCGGGCTTGCTGCGTTCGGCCATGAGAGGGCGTGTGCATGAACATCCACGCCCGTAGCGGAACGCCCGGCGTTTCTTCCTGGAAGGAAATCCTGGGCATCCAGGTTGCCAGCGTCGATCGCGCCACCGCGATCCGCCTGCTGTGTGACTTCGTCGCCGAGCAGCGCTTTACCAAGGTGGGTTTCCTCAACGCCCACAATGCCAATGTCGCCTGGTCGGACCCTGAATTCGCCGAGGCGCTGCGTGATTTTCTCATTCTTGCCGACGGCATCGGCGTCGACATCGCCGCCAAGCTGCTCTATGGCGAGCCTTTTCCGGCCAACCTCAACGGCACGGACTTCATCCCCGCCTTCCTGGCCGCCGAGCAAAAGCCGCTGACCATCGGCCTGCTCGGCGCGAAACGCGCCAATGCCGAGGCCGCCGCCGCAAAATTCAGTGAGATCGCACCGTGGCACAGCTTTGTGGTTGTCCATGACGGCTTCTTCAGCCCGGCGCAGGAGTCGATGATCCTTCAGCGCATCGAGGCGCTGCGGCCCGACATCCTCCTGGTTGCGATGGGCGTGCCGCGCCAGGAATTCTGGATCGCCAAGAACATCACGCCGCGCCATTGCACGCTGCCGATGGCGGTCGGCGCGCTACTCGATTTTCTGAGCGGGGCCGTGCCCCGTGCGCCGCTCTGGGTGCGGCGGCTGCGCCTGGAATGGGTGTTCCGGCTGCTCATGGAGCCCGCCCGGCTGTGGCGGCGCTACATCCTCGGCAATCCCATTTTCCTGGCCCGCGTCATGCGCCAGAAATTCATGCGGCGCAGCGCCGCCGAAAGACGGCAGTGAACAGCCGGTTCGTTCCTGGCGAGATTCCGGCGGTCGAGCTTCGGCCGGCCGACACCACGGCGGCCATCGTCACTGCCAGCTATGCGCCGGACTTCGAGCGCTGCAGATTGCTTTGCGAGACGATCGACCGTTTCGTCACGGGCGCGGCGCGTCACTACATCCTGGTCGAGGAGCGCGACGTGCGGCTCTTCCGTCAGCTCGAGACCGTAACCCGCATCGTTGTCAGCGAGCGCGACCTCCTGCCGAAATGGCTTCGGCCCTATGATGATCCGCTCAGCTTCTTCCGTCGCCGTATCTGGCTTAGTTTGAAGACACAGCCTTTGCGCGGCTGGCACGTGCAGCAGTTGCGTCGTATCGCGATCGCCGCCCACATTGGCGAGGCTGCACTGGTGTATTGCGACTCCGACGTCGCCTTCCTCAAGTCGTTCGACTGCGGGAGTTTCTGGCGCGACGGCCTGGTGCGGCTGTTCCGCCGCGACGGCGCTCTGGTCGCCGACGATCAGGGCGAACACAGGATCTGGTCGGTGAACGCGGGCAGGGCGCTCGGTATCGAGGGCCCGCCATCGTCACCGCACGATTACATAGCGACCCTGATAGCCTGGCGCCGCGACTCCGTGGAGGCGATGTGCCGGCGCATCGAAGAGGTTCATGCGAAGCATTGGATCGAGGTGGTGGCCTCGGTCCGGAAATTCTCCGAGTGCATGCTCTACGGCCGCTATGTCGACGAGGTGGCCGCAGGCGCCGGACACTTCCATGGGCGGGAAGAATTCTGCCGTGTCCACTGGACGGGCGAGCCGCTCTCGGACGAGGCGTTCCGCGAGTTCGTTGCCACCATGACGCCGGACCAGGTGGCGATCGGCATGCAGTCCTTCATCGGCACCGACCTGTCCCGCATCCGTCGGCTGCTCGGCGCCTGAGAGACCCGTTGGAAATGCGTGATGGCGGGCTGCAAACGGCGCTTTCTGCGCTTCCGGTGCTCACGTACCCGAATGTACGCTCCGCTCCGGTTCTCAAAATCACCATTTTCGCCGCGCCCTGACGCATTTCCAACAGGTCTCTGAGCAGCGGTCATACCGACTTCGCCGGCAATCTCAGCGCGCTGTAGGTAAGCAGCGCCGAGGCAAGGTAGATCAGCGCGAAGATCCAGTTGAGCGAGAGCACGAGGTCGGCGGTCTTGGTGATCGAGGCAAGCGCCCAGACGAGCAGCACGCCCTTGACGCCGGCGAGCAGCGCGAGATTGAACGCACGAATGAGCATCTGCCCACGGCCAAACAGCAGCTCGGCCTCGTATTCCACGAGGTTGCGCAATCCCGGTACGCAGACCGCGAGCACAACCAGCGGCGCCGCCTCGGCGACATTGCGCCCTAGTGCGTTGGGGAAGAAATAGAGCAGCACGCCGATCGCAAGCAGCGCCAGCGTCGAGACGATGAAGACGGCGCCCTCGATGCCGGCGCGCACCTTCAGCCGGGCGAGCATGTCCGGCGTGCGCATCAACTTCTGGACCAGCATCATCGAGAAAGCGCGGATCGGGATGGCGGTCAGGTCGACCAGCCGCATGATGATCGCATAGATGCCGGCGAGCTGGGCGCCGCCGATCGACAGCACAAGCAGCTTGTCGAACTCCATCTGCAGATAGAAGAGCATCTCGGCGCCGGCGACGTAGAGCGCAGCGGGAAGCCGCGTGAAGTAGAGCCGCGCCTTGAGCGCCAGCGGCTGGCGCGGATAGAAGAACAGCACCCCGATCACGAGCGACACCGCATTCGCGGCGAGATAGGTCCAGGTCCATGCGACGAGCCCGGCGGACGGAATTGCGATGAGCGCCACAGCGGCGACGGCGCGCATTGCTGCGCCTATGATGGCGAGTAGTGCCGCGCGCCCGAACTTGCCCATGCCGTTGTTGACGATGATGACGAGCTCTGTCGGCCGCCAGAGCAATGCCTCGGCCGCTACCACCACCGCGAAAGCGGTGGCCGGCATCGTGCCTGCGAAGAAAAGCGCGAAGGTGACCCAGGAAGCGGCCGCGAGCGCGGGCAGCGACAGCAGCGACATCAGCAGGAAACCCGCCGTGAAGACGCCGATGAGCCGCGGCCTCACTGCGGCGATCCTGTAGACCGACGAGACGTAGCCCAAGGCGAGCACGCGCGACAACATGACGCCGGCCGCCGAAGCGGTGGCGAAAAGCCCGAAATCGGGGATCGAAAGCGCGTTGGCGAGTGCGATGAAATAGACGAGCGAGAAGACGAGCCGGCCGGCCGAGCCGCTGATCGCAGATAGATAATCCTTAACGAGCCCGCGCTGCGCCGCCAGGAAATCCTGGAGCTTGACAAGCCGCCTGGAGCGGAAGGTGTCGCTGACCTCAGACATCGCCGGCCTTGTCACTACGCGGCAAAGCTTAACGCAGTGTGTGGCTGCCCTGATCGGTGTCTATCGAGAGATGCTGGAAGGGCAATGAAAAAGAGTCCGAACAGTTGCCGGCACGGAGCACAAATTAACGATTTGTTTCCCATGGCTGTTTAGCGTGGCTTAACGAATTGCTTGTTTCCCGATCTCCCGACCACTCGAAAACCGCCCGGCCGCATGTTCGACGACAGCAGCGACAAGGACAGGAAGAAGCAGTCGCTGCTGTCGCTCAGCGCGCCGGCCGCAGAGCCTGCTGCGCGCGCAAGATCGATCCGGACGGCTGCCAGCTCTTCCGGCGAGCAGGGTCCGGCCGCCCGTCACCGGCATGCCCGCTCGCGTCGGGAAGCGGCTCAAAGCCCATTGCTTTCAGCACTTGCCAGGATGGAAGGCTTCCGCGCGGAGCCGGAGGCGGAGGAGCCGAAGAAATCGCGCTGGAACTTGCGCGACCTGCTTTCCCGAAGGCTGAAATTCGAAAAACCCGCGCCGGAAACTGCCGGCTCGCGCAATGCGATCTTCGCCGAGGCGCCGAGACCTGCCGAGGCTGCCAAATCGCAACGACCAATCGACCCGGCGGCGATGGCCGCTGCGTCGGCGAGGCCTCGCGAAACCGCACCGCTCAAAGGGCCTGCCGTCACTGACGACAGCTTCATCAATGACACGGTGATGGTTGCCGCCGACACGGCGCCGGGCGATCCGATTTGGCGGCCGCTGGTCGATCCATTGCAGGTGATCAGAGGTGTTTTCAACTCGAAGGCGTTGATCCTCACCGCGACCATCGCCGGCGGACTGCTTGGCGCGGCGATCGCACTGTCGACGCCGAAGAAATACGAAGCCTTCTCCGAGCTGTTGGTAGACCCGCGCGACTTGAAAGTTTCCGACCGCGACTTGACGCAAACCGGGCTCACCTCCGATGCCCTGGTCTCGCTGGTCGAGAACCAGGTTCGGGTGCTCACCTCCGGCACGGTGCTCAACAAGGTCACCAACGAGCTGAAGCTCTATGACGATCCCGAGTTCAACGGCCAGCGCAAGAGCTTCGGCCTGGGCAGCATCATCGGCGGCTTGCGGTCCCTTCTTTCGAGAGGCGGCGCAGGCGGGGACGACAATCGCCATGCGATCGCGGTAGGCAATCTCGCGGACGCGTTGCACGTCGAGCGCTCGGGCAGGACCTTCATCGTCACCGTCAGCGCGACCTCCGAGGACGCCGAGAAATCGGCGCGCATCGTCAATGCCGTCAACGACGTCTTCCTGCGGACGACCGGCGAGCTCCAGTCGGACACCGCCGGCCGCGCCGCCGACGAACTTAATGCCCGCCTCGAGGAGTTGCGTGCTGGCGTCGAGGAAGCCGAGCGCAACGTCGAGACATTCAAGGCCGAGCACGATCTCGTCGACGCGCAGGGAAGGCTGATCACCGACGACGAACTGGTGAAGCTCAACGACCAGCTTGCGACCGCCCGCGCCCGCACCATCGAGCTCAACGCCCGCGCGGCGTCGCTGCGGGCGATCAAAATCGACTCCGTGATCGGCAGCGGCCTCCCGGAAGAGCTCACCTCGTCCGTGATGTCCGAGCTTCGCGCGCAATACGCGACAATCAAGCAGGAGGCCGACCGGCTTTCGGTGCGGCTCGGCCCGCGCCACCCGCAATACCTTGCGCAGCAGGCACAACTTCAAGGCGCACGCGAGCGGATCGAAAACGAGTTGAGACGGATTGTCGCGTCGGCCCAGACTGAGCTGAAGCGCGCCGTGCAGTTGGAGCAGGACCTTGCCACGCGGCTTGCCCAGCTCAAGGTGAGGTCGGGAGACGTGAACGGCGATCTGGTCACGTTGCGCGAACTCGAACGCGAGGCGGCCGCCAAGCGCACCGTCTACGAAAACTACCTGCTTCGCGCGAAGGAAGCCGGCGAGCAGCGCGACATCAACACGGCAAACATCAGCGTCATCTCGCCAGCCTTTCCGCCCCTCGACCCAACCGGCCCCTCGCGCGCGACGGTCGCAATGACCGGCGCTATACTGGGTTTCGTCGCCGGTATCGCGCTTGGCATGGCGCGCGGCATCTTCTGGAGCTTGCGCGACAGAAGCCGTGCGCGTCGCGGTTTGAGGCCGGCTCTGCAGCCAAGTGCCTTTGCGGCCGCCATGAGCGTACCCGAAGCGCCAACCGACCGTCTGGAGGATCCGGAAGTGAACAGCCGACAGATTGCCGCGGAGATGTCGCACGAGGCCGCGACGAACCCGCTCGTCCGCCTGATCGAACGCATACGCTGGCCGGCACGAACCGGGTCCGCCGGAAAGTCCAGCATCGCGCCGCTCGCCGCCTCGGTCGAGACGGCCAACTCGAACTCGGAACCCAAGAAGCCTGAACCGAAGAACCTCGAACCCAAGAACCTCGAACCCAAGACGCCCGGCCGTGAGGCGCGGGAGAGCCAGGAAGCACCGCAGATGTACCCCTATCAGCAGCAGCCCCCCGCCTATCCGCAGCAGCAGCCGGCCCATCCTCATGCCGCGTCCTATCCCCAGGCGCCGGCTCAGCCAGCATCCTATGCGCCCTATCCGCCGGTCTACGCGCAGCCGCCGCAATATCCGCCGGCCTTCGCCCCGCAGCCGCTCGTTTATCCCTATCCCGCGGCGATACCGCCGCAGCCCGCTTTCCACGGCTGGCAGTCGCAGCCGGCTCCCATGACACCCTACGGCTATCCGCAGCCGGCCGCGGCCGCCTATCCGGCCTATCCACCGGTAGCGCCCCAGCCTGTCTATGCGCAGGAGGCCCGGCCGGCAGCTCCGCCGACGGCGCCGGAGGTTCGTGCACCCGCGCAACCGCCCCGCGAGATGTCGCCCCTCGAGGAAGTGCGCGAGAGCCTGCGCGAGTTCCGCGAGGCGATCCGCGATCTTGTCGAGGATCGCACGGGCCGGCGCTATTCCTGATCGCGAATTCTCTTCGCGATTTCGAGTTTACGGCACCGGACGGCGCAATGTCGGGATTGCGCCGTCCGTTTTTCGTGCAAATGCCGCGCGAAAACGCAACGATCGCCAGGGGACTCGGGAATGACCCAAATCATCGATGGCAAGGCGGTGGGCGAAGAGGTCGTCGCCCGGGTGAAAGCGCTGACGGCGGACCTGGTCGGTTGGGGCGGCAGGCAGCCCGGCCTGGCTGTCGTGATCGTCGGCGAGGACCCGGCGAGCCAGATCTATGTCGCGTCGAAGTCGAAGAAGGCCAAGGAATGCGGCTTTCATTCCGTGCAGCACACTCTGCCGGAAGAGACCAGCGAGGCTGAACTGCTCGGCATCATCGCCGATCTCAATGCCGACCCCGCGATCAACGGGATTCTCGTGCAGCTTCCCCTGCCGAGGCACATCGATTCCGGCCTCGTCATCCAGGCCATCGCGCCGGAAAAGGATGTCGACGGCTTTAACTTCATCAATGTCGGCAAGCTCGGCACGGGCGAGCTCGACACCGCTTTCGTGCCTTGCACGCCGACCGGCTCAATGCTCCTGATCGAGCGCGTGCGCGGCAAGGATTTGTCCGGCCTCAACGCCGTGGTCGTCGGTCGCTCCAACATCGTCGGCAAGCCGATGGCGAACCTGCTGCTGGCCGCCAACTGCACGGTCACCATCGCCCACAGCCGAACGAAGGACCTGCCGGCGCTGGCCGGCACCGCGGATATTCTGGTCGCGGCGGTCGGCCGCCCGGAGATGCTGCGTGGCGATTGGGTGAAGCCCGGCGCGACCGTCATCGATGTCGGCACCAACCGCATCCCGGCGCCGGAGAAGGGCGAGGGCAAGACGCGGCTCGTCGGCGACGTCGCCTTCCAGGAGGCGGTCAAAGTCGCCGGCGCGATCACGCCGGTGCCCGGCGGCGTCGGACCCATGACTATCGCCATGCTGATGGCGAACACGGTCACCTCGGCCTATCTCGCGGCCGGCCGCAAACGACCGCAATTCTAGGCTGGACAAGCGGGTCGGCCAGCTTTGCGCACGCTTCCCGTTCCTGTACAAGCACCGCTCATGTCCGACCAGAGCCAGGCCGGCCGGCAGTTCGCGTTTCTGCTGGTCGACAAGTTCTCCATGTTTTCCCTCGCCGCCGCTATCGACACGTTCCGGTCGGCGAACCGCCTGCTCGGCCGCGATTTCTACGGCTGGACAACCCTCTCGGCCGATGGCGATGCGGTGATGGCCTCCAACGGCCTGCCGCTCAAGGTCGACTACAGCGTCGCGGACATCCCCTCGGCCGACATAATGTTCGTATGCGTCGGCCTTACCGCGGAATTTCCTGGCAAGAGCAAGGTGCTGGCTGCGCTGCGGAGCTGGGGCAGGCGCGGCGGCAAGCTCGGCGCGCTCTCGGTCGGCTCCTATCTTCTCGCTGAGGCCGGCCAGCTCGCCGGCTATCGCTGCACCATCCATTGGGAGAACCGCGCCGGCTTCATGGAGCGCTTCCCGGACATCGAATGCACCGGCAACGTCTATGAGATCGACCGCAAGCGCTATACCTGCGCTGGCGGCACAACCTCGATCGACCTGATGCTGGAAATCGTGCGCGGCGACTTCGGCGCGAACCTCGCCAACTCCGTCGCCAACCAGTTCCAGCACGAGCGCATCCGCTCAGCCGGCGACCGCCAGCGCGTCGGACCCGAGCGCGATCTCACCGGCAAGTCGGAGAAACTCAAGAAGATCGTCGAGCTGATGGCCGATAATCTCGACGAGCCCTATTCGGCGGTAGAGCTTGCCAAATCGGCCGGTCTTTCGGTCCGGCAGGTGGAGCGGCTGTTCCTGCGCCACCTCAACATGACGCCTGGCCGCTACTACATGCGCCTGCGCCTGGAGCGCGCCCGCGAGCTGCTGCGCCAGACCAACATGCCGATCCTCGACGTGGCGATCGCGACCGGCTTCACCTCGCATTCCTATTTCGCGCAGAGCTACCGCCTGCAGTTCGGCCGGCCGCCGAGCGAGGAGAGACGGACGACATACTAGTGTCCCGATTCTGAAATTCGCATGAGTTCGATATCAGCCGCCGAGCGAATTTCAGAATCGAAGGACACTAGCCGCGCCTGTTCTGTCCGGCTTGTCAGCTGGACAACCCTTGGCTAGCTTGGCGCCGCTAAAGCTTCGAGGCGGCGGAGACAATCATGACGGCCCTTTTCCGGCACATGCTCGGCATGGCGATCCTGCTCGTGCTCACGACGGCGTCGTTAGCGGCCGACAAGGCGATCATCGTGCTCGATGCCTCCGGATCGATGTGGGGCCAGATCAACGGCAAGCCGAAGCTGATGATCGCTCGCGAGGCGCTGCATACGGTTTTGCAGACGCTGCCGCCGGATCTCGAGCTGGGCCTCATGGCCTACGGCCATAGCGAGAAGGGCAGTTGCGAAGACATCGAGCTGGTGGTCCCGCCGGCGGCCGGCACGGCAAGCGCAATCACGACGGCGGCCGACAATATGAAATTCCTCGGCAAGACGCCGCTCACCGCCGCCGTGAAGCAGGCCGCCGAGGCGCTGAAATACACGGAAGAGAAGGCGACCGTGATCCTGATCACGGACGGCCTTGAGACCTGCAATGCCGATCCTTGCGCGGTCGCGACCGAGCTCGAGCAGTCCGGCGTCGACTTCACCGCCCACGTCGTCGGTTTCGGCCTCACCGCGGAGGAGGGGCGCCAGGTCGCCTGCCTCGCCGAGAACACCGGCGGCAAATACATCCGGGCTTCGGATGCGGCGAGCCTCAAGGATGCGCTGGTGGAGACGGTGATCGCGCCCGCGCCGGAACCCGAGCCCGCACCGGCCCCCGAACCGGCCAAGCCGGAATTCAACTTCACACCGGTGGCGACCCTTTCCGAAGGCGGGCCTGCCATCGACGATTCCGGACTCTCCTACGAGATCTACAAAGCCGACTCCGCCGGCGGCAAAGGTGAGAGCGTAGGCACCCAGTACGGAGCCTACAAGGGCAACCTCGAGCCCGGTGACTATATCGTCCGGGCCGATTACGGCGAGGCCGCTCTGGAACTGCCGGTCAAGGTCGAGGCCGACAAGGTCGCGGCGCCGAGCTTCGTGCTGAACGCCGGCATCCTCCTCATCCATCCGCGCCCGAGCGAGGGCGCGCAGATCGATGGCGGCGCGACCGTGGTGATCGACTTTCCGAGCGGGGAGGGGCCGGCCACCGAATATGGCGATACCAGGATCGTGCTGCCTGCCGGCGAGCACAAGGTCAGGGTGAGCATCGGCCAGGGCGAAGCGACCGAGACTATTCAACTCGCGGCGGGAGAAACGGTGGAAAAGGATATCGTGGTTGCTGTCGGTCGCGTCGTCGCCAACGCCTATTACACGGCGGGCGGCGACAAGGTTGAAGCCTCCGGCGTGTCTTTCCATGTGGTCAGGGCGAAGAAGAAGATCGATGGCAGCCGCGAGGATGTGCAGACCGAATATGGTCCGGACAGCGCGTTCGACCTGCCGCCCGGTGACTATGCCGTGATCGCCGACATGGAGGAGGCCGTCGCCGAAGCGACGTTCAGCATCGGTGCCGGCGAATCGAAGGACGTGTCCGTGACCCTCGATGCCGGCGTGATGGCGATAAGCGCGCCGGGCGCTTCCGCGATCGAAATCCTGGAGGCCAGGAAGGATATTCAGGGCAACCGCAAATCGATCAGCACGGGCTATTCCGACCAATATCAGGTGACACTGCCCGCCGGCGACTATGCCGTCGTCGCCGATCGCGGCGAGGCTGGCGGCAAGAAGGAAGCCACCGCGACCGTGACGGCGGGAGAGCGGACGGAGGTAGCGGTTCCGTAGGATTGCCAGCCGCCGCCAAGGCGGTTTTGGAAATCCGTTGGTTCAACAAGAAAGGAGGGCTGCGGGATCAGCTTCCGATCCACCTCGTCAGCGCGGTCCTGTTTGCGCCTTGCAGATTGGCGAGCATCGCACCGGCAGCCTGCTGGCGGGCGTCGGGATCGGCATCGATATGCAGGTCAATCCAGTCGGCAGGCTGTCCGGCGGCCAGAAAGCGCGGCTTGGCATGCTGGTGCTGCGGCTGACGACGCCGAACTTCTACCTGCTTGATGAGCCGACCAACCATCTCGACATCGAGGGGCAGGAAGCATTGGAGGCCGAGCTGATGAAGCACGAGGCGAGCTGCCTGCTGGTCTCGCACGACCGCAGCTTCGTGCGTACGGTCGGCAACCGCTTCTGGCTGATCGACAGGAAGCGGCTGGTCGAGGTCGAGGGGCCGGAGGACTTCTTCGCTGATGCCGGGAAGGGAGGTCAGAGCGAAGGATTATTTGCGATTGCTGGACGGAAGCAGTTCCGTTCGGTCTCCGGCTGCGGAGACAAGCCGCGCCGCGCGTTTGTCGAAGGTGACGAACACCTCACCGCCCAACTGGCGACCTTCGTAGGCGATTGCGCCGTCGGCGAAGTCGCCGCCGGCTGCCAGTACCGAAAGTCCCGCCTCCACAGCGAGCCGATTCGTCTCGACGCGCTCATCGGCGAGCAATCCGCGGATCGAATTCGCGATCTCTGCGGCAGGCCGCTTGTAGACCTGCTCAAGAACCCAGACGAATTCACAGATGGTCGCCAACGGGACGGCGATCAGGTCAGCACTTGCCAGCGCCGTCTGGGCTGCTGCGCTCTGAAACTCGTGATCCTGGACGGCAGCTCGAACAAGAATGTTTGTGTCGGGGGTTATTTTAGCCACTTCTTAGCCCGAGCGGCGGCTGACGCCTCGTCGATCTGTTCAAGCGACAAGGGCCGTTCGCCCGGCCTATGCAGGCTGCCGAAAAATGCTTCCAAGCCACGCTTGCCCTTGGCCGCGCTCAACATAGCCTTGCCGTCGGGTGCAAGATCCACCCTGACCTTGTCGCCCGGCTTGAGGCCAAGATGGTTCAATACATCCTTGCGCAATGTCACCTGTCCCTTGGCGGTGACGGTGAGGGTCGCAGTTTCCAGTTTCTGAATCATAGCTTGAAAGTAAGGCAATTTTGCCTTACTTTCAAGCTTCGACGGTCGCTACACCGCCCCGAACGCGGCCGCGCCCTGGTCGGCGCGTCCGGCAAGCTGCCGGAACCCGGCGAACAGCTCGCGCCCGAAGCCGTAGCTGTTGCCCGTAAGGTCGATGGCTGGCACCTTGCGCGAGGAGAACTGCTCGGCGGGCACGACGACCTCCAGCGTGCCGGTCTTGGCGTCGAGCCGAATGATGTCGCCGTCGCGTACCTTGCCGATGGCGCCGCCGGCCAACGCTTCCGGCGTCACATGGATGGCGGCCGGTACCTTGCCGGACGCACCCGACATGCGGCCATCTGTCACCAGCGCGACCTTGCGGCCGCGGTCCTGCAGCACGCCGAGCACGGTGGTGAGCTTGTGCAGTTCCGGCATGCCGTTGGCCTGTGGCCCCTGGAATCGGATCACCGCCACGAAATCGCGGTCGAGATTGCCGGCCTTGAAGGCGTCGTTGAGCGCCTGCTGGCTGTCGAACACCAGCGCCGGAGCCTCGATCACGTGGCGATCGGGCTTTACGGCGGAGGTCTTGATGACGGCGTGGCCGAGATTGCCGGAGAGCACCTTCAGCCCGCCGGTCGGCTGGAAGGCCTTGGCCGCGGGCGCGAGCACTTTCTCGTCGCCGCTGATCTCGCGGGCTGGCTCGCGCACCACGCTGCCATCAGGCCCGAGCTTCGGCTCGATCGCATATGGCCGCAAACCTTCGCCCCACACCGTCTGCACGTCTTCGTGCAATAGCCCGTCGTCGAGCAGCTCGCGGATCAGGAAACCCATGCCGCCGGCGGCATGGAAATGGTTCACGTCGCAGAGTCCGTTCGGATAGACGCGCGCAAGCAGCGGCACGACCTCGGACAGGTCCGAGATATCCTGCCAGGTGAGCGCGATGCCGGCCGCTGCCGCCATGGTGATGAGATGAATGGTGTGGTTGGTCGAGCCGCCGGTCGCGTGCAGGCCGATTACGCCGTTGACGATGGAGCGCTCGTCGATCATGCGGCCGACCGGCGTGTAGTCGTTGCCGAGCTTGGTGATCGCCAGCGCGCGCCTGGCCGCCTCCTTGGTGAGCGCGTCGCGCAGCGGCGTGTTCGCGTTGACGAAGGATGCGCCTGGCGTGTGCAGGCCCATGATCTCCATCAGCATCTGGTTGGAGTTCGCCGTGCCGTAGAAGGTGCAGGTGCCTGGGCTGTGGTAGGATTTCGATTCCGCCTCCAGCAATTCCGCGCGGCCGACCTTGCCCTCGGCATAAAGCTGGCGGACCCTGGCCTTCTCGTCATTCGGCAGGCCCGTCGGCATCGGTCCGGCAGGAATGAAGACCGCCGGCAGATGCCCGAAGGTGAGGGCTCCGATCACCAGGCCCGGCACGATCTTGTCGCAGATGCCGAGGAAGACGGCCGCATCGAACATATTGTGCGACAGGCCGACCGCCGCCGCCATGGCGATCACGTCGCGCGAGAACAGCGACAGCTCCATGCCCGGCATGCCCTGGGTAACGCCGTCGCACATGGCCGGCACGCCGCCCGCAACCTGCGCGATGCCACCAACCTCGCGCGCGGCCTCTTTTATGAGCGCAGGATAGGTCTCATAAGGCTGATGCGCCGACAGCATGTCGTTGTAAGCGGTGATGATGCCGAGGTTCGGGGCTCGGTCGCCGGCGAGCGCTGCCTTCTCGGAGGGCGCGCAGGCAGCGAACCCGTGGGCGAGGTTGCCGCACCCCAATATGGCGCGGTTGGCGGACTTGTTCGCCGCGTCGTCAAGCCTGGCGAGATAGAGTTCGCGCGATTCCCTGGAACGTTCGCGAATGCGATGCGTGATCGCCTCGATCTCTTTTCTTGCAGCCATGACGCTCTCCTTTCACGGAGCCCAGAATATCTCGACCGGCTTCCTCCCCTGCCGGAACACTGCGCTGATTGGACGATTGGCCGTTGGCTCGAGCGCGGCTTCGAGCACGGTCTTTTTCTCTGTTCCTTCGATGTGGACCGCGATGCGTTGCGCGGCCTCGATGCGGGCGAGCGGCAGCGTCAGCCGCGGCTCGCCGGCACTTGTTGCATGCACGGGCAGGACGAATCCGGTTTCCGACGGAGCAAGCAACGTGTCGAGCGTGGTGGCGTCCGGAAAGAACGATGCCGTGTGGCCGTCGCCTCCCATGCCCAGGATCGCAACATCGAGCGGCCAGGGCAGGTCCTTCAACACCTGCGATGCCCTTTCAGCGCCTTCCTCGATCGTCGCGGCGGGATGGTAGAGCGGGACGAAACGCGTCTCAGCCGCGCGGTTCTGCAGCAGCGTCCGGTGCGCAAATGCTGCGTTCGAGCGTTCGGAGGTCTCCGGCACGAAACGCTCGTCGATCAGCGTGACGACGACGTTCTTCCAGTCGATCTGCTTGGTCGAAAGGACGCGAAAGAAGTTTGCTGGCGTGGTGCCGCCCGAAACTGCAACGAAACCGCTGCCCTTCCTGGCGACGGCCTGCTGGAGCGTTTCCGCGACTGTTGCGGCGAAGGCCTGCGCCAGCTCGTCGCGTGTCTGGAATATGTGCCAGTCGGCCTGCGCTGACATGCCGTCACGCGCTCTCGTGCCAGGTGCGGCCGTCCCGCTCGATGAGCGCGATCGACGCCGATGGTCCCCACGTGCCGGCAGTATAGCCCTGCGCCTCCTGGCGGCCGTCTTCCCAGGCGTTCAGGATCGGGTCCACCCAACGCCATGCAGCCTCGACCTCGTCGCGGCGCATGAACAGCGTCTGGTTGCCGCGCACGACATCCATGATCAGCCGTTCATAGGCATCCGGCGCGCGCCCCACGAAGGACTGCGCGAAGCTCATGTCGAGCGGAATTTGCCGCAGCCGCATGCCGCCCGGGCCGGGATCCTTGATCATAATGAACTGCTTGACGCCTTCGTCCGGCTGCAGCCTGATGACGAGCTGGTTGGCAGAGACTGGCCCGGCGCTCTCGGTGAAGATGGAATAAGGTATAGGCTTGAACTGGATCACGATCTCCGAGACGCGAGCGCCAAGCCGCTTGCCCGTCCTGAGATAGAAGGGCACGCCCGCCCAGCGCCAGTTGGAGATCTCGGCCTTGATAGCCACGAAGGTCTCCGTCGTGCTGCCGCTGTTGGAGCCGAGCTCTTCCAGATAGCCCTTCACCGGCCCGCCGGATGAAGCTCCGGCCCGATACTGGCCGCGCACCGTCGCCTTCGGCGCCTCGATGCCGTTGATGCGCTTCAGCGAGTTGAGCACCTTCACCTTCTCGTCGCGCACGGAATTCCCCTCCATGGAGGCGGGAACCTCCATAGCGACCAGGCAGAGGAGCTGCAGGATATGGTTCTGCACCATGTCGCGCAGTGCGCCGGCCTTGTCGTAATAGGTGACGCGGTCTTCGAGCCCCACCGTCTCGGCGACCGTGATCTGCACATGATCGACATGCGCCGAGTTCCACAGCGGCTCGTAGAGTGCATTGGCAAAGCGCAGCGCCATCAGGTTCTGGACAGTCTCCTTGCCGAGATAGTGATCGATGCGGAACACTTGGTGTTCCTCGAAATCCGCGGCGATGAGATCGTTGAGCTCCCGCGCCGAGGCGAGATCGCGCCCGATCGGCTTTTCCACCACGATGCGCGACTGCGGCGTCACGAGCTTGTGCTCCTTGAGCCGGTGGGAGATGTCGCCGAACAGTCCGGGCGCCACGGCGAGATAGAAGACCCGGATCGCATCGCTCTCGCCAAGCGCCTTCTTGAGCTTCAGAAAGCCATCACCGCTCTTGGCGTCGACCGAGATGTAGCTCAGCCTGGTGATGAATTTCTCCAGCTCCGCCTTGTCGAGATATTCCGGCTTGACGTGGTCGGTGATCGACTTCCTGGCGAAGCCGCGGAAGTCCTCGTCGGTCAGCTTGCTGCGCGAGGCGCCGATGATGCGGGTCGGTCCAGAGAACTGATGGTCGCGCTGGCGATGATAGAGCGCGGGCAGCAGCTTGCGCTCCGAGAGATCGCCAGTGCCTCCGAAAATGATGAAATCGAACGGATCGACCGGGATGATCTGACTTGTCATGGTGCTGCCGAGCGGGTGCGCGGCCCTCTATATTCTAATCGATTTAAATTTGCCAGTGTCATACTGTCGCACGGAGGAACTTGACACGGACAACCGGCTTCGGGTTTGTCGGTGAACGATGTGCCGCGCCCCTTCGCACTTGCAACATAGCGGGCGGGGCGGCGGAATCCAGAGGAGAGTTGCGCGCCGAGGCCGCATCTTTCGACGAGTGTGGCTGAACGCCGCGCCTTGCCGAGTGTCGCTCGACGCATGGGCGGGTCGTTCTCGATAACGACTACGGGAGGAAAAATGCGGCTGGAGAACAAGGTTGCCATCATCACAGGCGCGGCAGCCGGCTTTGGCGAAGCCATGGCCCGCCGTTTCGCGCAAGAGGGGGCGAAGATCGTCGTCGCCGACCTGAATGCCAAGGCCGCGGAGCGCGTGGCGGGCGAGCTCGGCGCGGCCGCGGTCGCGGTCACCACGGATGTTTCGCAGAAATCCGAGTTCGATGAGATGCTCGGCGTGGCGCTCGACCGGTTCGGCCGGGTAGACATCATGGTCAACAATGCCGGCTTCACGCACCGCAACGGCGACATGCTGAAGGTCGATGAGGCGACGTTCGATCTGATCACCGCCGTCAACATGAAGGCCATCTACTATTCGACGCTGGTAGTCGCGCCGCTCATGGAGCGGCAGGGCGGCGGCGTTATCCTGAACACGGCATCGACGGCGGGCCTCAGGCCGCGGCCGGGGCTGACCTGGTACAATGCCTCGAAGGGCTGGGTGATCACCGCCACCAAGTCCATGGCAGCCGAGCTGGCGCCGAAGAAAATCCGCGTCAATTGCTTGTGCCCCGTCGCCGGTGAAACAGGCATGCTGGAGCTTTTCCTCGGAGAGGATACGCCCGAGCGGCGCGCGCTTTTCCGCGCTTCCGTGCCGCTCGGCCGGCTCTCGACACCGCTCGATGTCGCCAATGCCGCGCTTTGGCTCGCCTCTGACGAGGCCGAGTTCATCACCGGCGTGGCGCTGGAGGTGGATGGTGGGCGCTGCATCTGAAGTGGATGGTGGGCGCTGCATCTGAAAAGGTGTGAGCTTATATGAAGCGCCTACCCTATGCCGCCATCGCGAACGGGAGATGACGCACAGCCCGCGGTGCCGTTCGGGGTCTGCAGGCCTCACCTGAACATCAACTAAGCCGCCACCCTGTCGGCCTTCTTCGGGTTCGGCACGTACCAGACATCGACCATCTCCTCGCGGCCGCGCAGCGATACAGGGCCGTGATTGATGAAGCCTGCCGGCGCGTGATGGTCGCCGGAGGCGATCGCCCTTTCGATGACGGCGGCGCCCACACAGATGTCTGCATCGAGCTCGCGGCACAGGTTCTGAAGACGGCTTGCCACATTGCACGTGTCGCCCACGGCCGCGAAAGAAAGGTTGCGCTCGCTGCCGATCGCGCCCAGCACGACCGTTCCGAACTGGCAGCCGACGCGGATGTCGACAGGCGATTGGCCCGCGGCCTGTCGCTCGAGGTTCCACTGATCGAGCGCCGCGATCATGGCGCGCGTTGCCCTCAGCGCCCGTGCCGCATCGTCGGGCGCGGAATTCGGCACGCCGAACGTCGACATGATGCAGTCACCTATATAGTTGTCGACCGTGCCCTGGTGTTCGAAGACCACGGCCTCCATGCGGCGATGAAATTCGCGCAGCAGTTCGAACACCTCTTCGGCCGGATGCTCCTCGGTATAGGCCGTGAAACCGATGATATCGGCGAAGATCACCGCGATCTCCTGTCTCCGGATCGGGCCGAACGGCTCGTCGTTGCTAGCCAGTTCATCGACGACGTTCGGCGAGAAGTGCCTTGACAGGTTGTAGCGGGCGCGTTCGGCCTTGGTGTATTCGTCGGCGAGGTTGCGTGCCCGCAGCACGACGGTCGCTACGATCCCCGCTATGATGAGGATCAGCGCATCATTGATGACCTGCTCCGACAAGTTGACGTAGTTCGGGTCGAGATAGAGCTGCATCCACTCGGCATGGGTAATCTCCTTGTGGATCCAGTTGGGCACGATCGAGCCGGGCTGCAGCGATACCCACAGCACGCCGAGGCTCCACGAGATCGCCGCGGCCGCGCCCAGATACACCGCGTAGCGCACGGACAGGCTGAGAGCGCCAAGACATACGAAGATCAGCAGATACTTGAAGCCGCCCTCGCGCAGCGCCATCGCCGCCGGCATGTTGAACTCGTCAAACGGATTGGGCGCAATCATCAGGTAGGTCAAAAGCACGATGTCGATGATGCCGAGCATCAGACCGATCGGCATCTTGCGGCGGCCGGCCAGCGCAAGGCGATATGACAACAGCCCGGTCAGCAGGAAAACGGTGAGCGCGGAGAGCACGTAGAGCATCTGCGCGTCCCACTTGAAGACCACGATGATCACCAGGGCGATCGCCAGAAGGGCGCCGGTGCGTGCCCAGAACTGCAGCCGCGCGCCTTCCTGCTCGGTGACGGTGAGGATCGATTTCAGCCGCTTCCGCTGGCGCTTTCCGAGATTGTCGATGATCAAAGCCATGATTGCATTCCGCTGAAAGGCAGGCTCGTCTCGTCCTGCCCGAAGGCGCGCAACCATACGCCGGCGAACCGGTTTTGGAAGCGGCGACATCGCCGCGGCGACGGGTGAATCGCCTGTCGAGGTCTCAGCCTGGTCCCGCTCCGCGCTCGTCGAAATCCTTGATCAGCGCTTCATATTCCGCAAAAGCCGGCTCGGTGGGAAAGCTATGCACGGCGCTCGTTTCGGCCCATGGAAGTTTTTCGTTGGTGCAGACCTCGATGAACGGCGCGAACCATTGATGTTGGTCGAGCATCGATGGGCGCAGGTTGACGAAGGCATCGAGCCCGTCCGGCCGCGTGAACAGCCATGTCTGGCAGTACCAGCAGAAATAGTGCCGCGTCGGCCCGTGCAGCGCGCCGATGACCGGTTCACCCTCGGTTACGGCAAATCCTTCGGCGGGAAGGGTGAGCGTCAACGAGAAGGCGCTGGAGGTCATCCTTTGGCAGCCCCCGCAATGGCAGGCCGAGGAAAGCACCGGTGGCTGCGTCACAGCGACGCGGATGCGGCCGCATCGGCAGCCGCCGCTCCAGGGAAGTTTCCAGTCCCGCATTGCGATCTCCGGGTCGGCTCGAAGGAATCTAGCGCGGTGATCGTGGGGTTCAACCGCAGGCATATCGATCAGTCTCGCGCAACCCTCCGGGCTCGACGGGATTAGCGACAGATCGAAAAAACAATGGCTTCCTGAGCCGCCTTCGACGCGGGAAGCGAGGCATTGCCACCGTAGAAGTCAGCGAATTGCACCCGGAAGGTGCAGCTCACGTAAACCGGGCGGCGGCCGACATCAGCTCCTGCGCGTTTGGCCCGCCGAACATGTGGCGCCCGCCTTCCGCCGCCTCGGTAAAGGTCCAGCGTACGAAGCCTTCGCGGTCGAGCAGAAACTGGCCGACGAGCTGGCCATGGCCTGTCGCGGCCATCTGCTGATCCGCCTCGGTCATTTCATACCCATCCTTCTTCTCGAGGAGTGCACTGGCCGACATCGGGTCCATCGGCCCCGGAAGTTCCCCCGGAAGCTCAACCCGCATGGTCGAGGCGTCGGCCATCGAGACCTTGTAGGGCCATTGGGTCTCGTTCTCGGTGAATTCGAGGTTGGGCAAGCCGAAAGCCCGATGCGATGCCCGCTCGGGATCGGCGGCGGCAAGCAGCGCCGGCATTGGATGATAACGGAAATAGAGCCGCGCCCGCTCGATAGGCGTGTTGACGATCGTGAGGTTCTCGATGCCCTTTTCGCGAAGCGCCGGAGCAAGCTGCGCCAGCGCGCTGATGTGACGGCGGCAGAACGGGCAATGCAGGCCGCGGAACAACCCGACCAGCACCGACTTCTGGCCGCGAAAGTCGTCGATCGCGACCTTGCCGTCGCGCGTGATCGCGTCGAGCACGATATTGGGGGCGCGGTCACCTGGCTGCAGCGGTCCAATGTCGATTTGCGAACTCATGTCTAATCTCCTGTCCCGGTCAATCGAGGAAAGGCAGCACGATCAGTGCTTCCGGGTCGAGCCCGTGCTGGGCGCAGACATCCTGCGCCAGTGCGAAGTAACGGTCGGCCTCGGCCAGATTGTTCATATCGAGATTGAGCGTCGCCAGACCGTCATAACAGGGGAAGAGGAGCTGCGGCTCGCCGATTTCCCGCGCGACTTCCAGCGCCTCGCCATAGAAGCGGCCGGCCAGCTCCGGCCGGCCGTTGCATTGGTGGATCTGCCCGAGCACGATGAGCGGCACGGAAAGATGTTCCCGCTGGTCGAGCGCACGGTCGATCTCGATCGCCTTCTCCGCGGCCGGCACGCCTTCGGCGGCGCATCGGTCGGTGAACGTGCAACAGGCCACCGCCAGGTTGGCGAGCAGCCGTGCCTGGAAGCCGAGATCGCCGATGCGGCGCGCGGCGTCGAGGCCGCGCCGGCACACCTCGATCGCCCTTGCCGGATCGACGGTCGTGTAGAGCACGCCAAGATTGGTGTAGCCGCGGCAGGCTGCGCTCAGTAGGCCGTCGGCTTCGGCGACGGCGACGCTTCGCTCCACCTCGCCCACGGCCTCGCGAGGTCGTCCGATGCGGGCAAGCGCGACGCCCTTCGTGTTGAGCGCCTCGGCAGTCGCCAGCGCTGCTTCCAGCCGGCTGTCCGTGTCTGATCCCGCGGGCGCCTCGCGCGCGTGGTCAAGCGCGGTGTCCGCCCATTCGATCGCGCGAGCATGATCTCCGGTCCGGAATGCCAGCCGGCCGCGCTCCTGCCACAGATGGGCCCGTTCGACCGGAGCGTCTGCGCCTTCGAGCAGCGCTGCAGCCTCGGCATAGCTTGCTTCCGCCTGATCGCGCTTGCCCCAATCCCATAGCAGCCGGCCGGTCTTGCGCAGGATGCGCGCCGCTCCCACGCCGTCGCCCGCCGCCCGGTATGCCTCGAGAGCGGTCCGATAGTGCTCTCGAGCGGGCTTTCGGCGACCCGCCGGCCCCAAAAGATCGGCGATGCGTTCGTTGAGTAGCAGCAGGTTTGGCGAAGGCCCGGATCGAGCAAGCGACACCAGCGCCTGTTCGTAGAGCCGAAGCGCGTCCTCGTTGGCGTAGATCATACGCGCACGGTCGCCCGCAGCCATCAGGTAGCGGACGCCCTTCTCGGGCGCCGCGCTCAGGCTGAAATGATGGCCGAGCATCCTTAGATCCTCCAGCCTTTCGGGGTCCTCGCCGTGGAGCCGCTCCAGCGCTGCGCCGATGCGGCCGTGCATTTCGGTGCGCCGCTGCAGGAGCAGGTTCTGATAGATCACGTCCTGAACGAGGCTCTGCGTGAAGCGGTAGCATGGCGAAGCGATGGAACTTGCGCCGGAGATCTCCTCGATGACTTCGGCGTCGCAAAGCCACTCGATCCCGGCTTCCAGCCCGGCAGGGTCGGCCGTCAACGCTCTCAGCAGACTCGCATCGAAGTTACACCCTATGACCGCCGCCTCCTGAGCCAGCCTGCGCGCTTCGTATGGCAGCCTGTCGATCCTGGCTAGAAGCAGGGTGTGAATGCTCTCCGGGATGCCCGCGCTTGCCTCGTGCGATCTGACCTGCCATTTGGCGCCGTCGCGTTTCAGGACGCCCATCTCGATCAGGCCGCGGACGATTTCCTCAACAAACAGTGGATTGCCGCCGGCGCGATCGAGGATCTGGTCGCGGAGATTTCCGTCCGGCCGCTCCTCCCAGAGGTTGCCGAACAGCGCCCCGAGCAGCTTGCGCCCGTCCGGAGCCGAGAGCGGCAGCAGGCGAAGCGTGGACTGGCTCACCCGGATCGAATCGAGCTGATCGCTTTCGGTCTGCGGCCGATGCGCGACCACCAGCATCAAGCGCGTCCGGTCGAGCCGGTCCATCACGAAACGTAGCGCCTCAAGGGAGACGGCATCGGCCCAGTGCAGGTCCTCGATGACGATCAGCAGCGGCGAAAGCGCCAGGCGCCGCTCGATGATGGTGCGGATAGCGTAAAGGATCTGCCGCTTGAGCTGTTCCGGCTCGACGTGGCGCAAGGTGGCTTCCGGATCGGCGACGCCGAGCACGTGAAAGAGCAGGGGTTTCAGCCGCTCCGCGTCCTCGCCGTGGAGACCCAGCTCGGTGAGCAGCGCTGCGAGCTTGGCGCGCATCGCCTCTGCCGTGTCGCTCTGTGCGATGCCGCCGGCGCTGCGCACCACGGCGGCGATCGTTCCGTAGGATTGCTCGCCGAGCGCGGAGCAGGCGATCCGCCGCACCGCCACATCGGCAAACCGCTCCTCGTCGCCGATACGGGCGATGAATTCATTGACCAATCGCGATTTGCCAATACCCGCTTCTCCGACCAGGCGCACGAGTTGCGCAGAACCTGCGCAGGCCAGGTCGAGATTTGCCATGAGGCGCGCGAGTTCCCTGTCTCGCCCGATCAGCGGCGCAGCAAGACCGAGTGTCTCCAGCCCGCGTGCCGCGCGCGGCGTTTCCAGCGGTCCGGAAAGCCGGTGCACCGGCACTCTGCCGGCCTTGCCGCGCAATGCAACGTCTCCCAGCGGCTCGTAGGCGAAGGCATGTCGGGTGAGCCGATGGGTCAGCGGCCCGACCAGCACCTCGCCGGGCGCCGCCATCGACTGCAGTCGCTGCGCGGTGTTGACCGTGTCGCCGGTCACCGAATAGGACTTGGCGCTGCCGACGCCGAACCCGCCCGTCACCACGGGGCCGGTGTTGATGCCGATGTGCAGCTCCAGCGGAAGATCGGCGGCAGCCTTCGAGCGTTCGCTGAAGGCCGTCATCCGGGCAAGCATGTCGAGCGCGGCCCTCAACGCCCGTTCCGGGTCGTCCTCATGGGCGATTGGCGCGCCGAACAGCGCGAGCAGGGCGTCGCCGATGAATTTGTCGACGAAGCCGCCGACGCCTTCCACCGCCGCCGTCAGTTCCCGGAACAGGCCGTTCTGCAGCGACTGCATGACTTCAGGGTCCAGCCGCTCGCTGAGCGAGGTGAAGCCGGCGAGGTCCGCAAAAAGCACGGTTACGGTGCGACGGTCGGCCTCCGAGTCGACCGAGGCATTGGGCGCTCGCCCCACCGGCCTATCCAGCGCCACAGCGCCCGGCGGCAGGCCCGAACCGCCGCCTGTCTCGGGTTGCCGCGCGAGGAATGTCGAAACCGCCGCGCCATTTGTTCTCGCGGCCGGCCTCGACGACTCGCCGATGCTCGATCCACATTTCGGGCAGAATGCGAAATCGGGTGCGCACAGGAAGCCGCAGCTTGCGCACGCCCGAGGCTGCTTCGCGCCGCATTTCGGGCAGAACGCGAAACCGCTTTCAATCTGGAACCCGCAACTCGTGCAGTTCATCGATCAGGATCTCGACGGCGGCCGCCGAGCCACCTGGAGCCTCGCTCGGCTCTCGGGAGCATGGACCCGCTTTAGCAGGGGCGCAAGTAGCGCATTTGCAAGGATCTTAGATAGAAGTGTTCACCGATCTCACATTTAGCGTCGCCGACGCTTTCAGCTGATTCGTAGCTGTGGCAACGTTTGAATCGGTCCATGATTCGTTACTAGGCGCGAAGCGTCTGGACGGAACAAAATGGGAACGTTATTGTGCCCAGTTGGGGGCGAGATATGCCGAGCTATTATGAGTTTTTTGCGGGCGGCGGAATGGCCAGGGCTGGCCTAGGGCCAGAGTGGCGCTGTCTATTTGCCAATGATTTTGACCCTAAGAAGGTTCACGCGTACCAAGCTAACTGGGGAGGCTCCGAAATTCATCTGGGCGACATTCGCCTGGTCGATAACCGCGAGTTGCCTGATTATGCCGATCTCATATGGGCTTCTTTCCCTTGCCAGGACTTGTCGTTAGCCGGAAATGGCGCCGGGTTGAGCGGGGAGCGTTCAGCCACGTTTTGGGAAGTCTGGCGGATTGTTAATGGTCTCCGCGCCGAGGGACGTGCTCCGCGCCTACTTGTGCTTGAGAATGTCGTCGGGGCTCTGACCTCAAACGAAGGCAGGGATTTTCAAGAAATTTGTAGTGCTCTGCACTACCTTGGCTATGTTTACGGCGCACTCACGATTGACGCGGTCCATTTCGTCCCCCAATCGCGTCCTCGTCTCTTCATAGTGGCGGTGCGCAAAGATCAATCTATCCCAGGCGAGCTCTGCCGTGATGACCCGTTTGACCTTTGGGCATCGGAAACGCTTAAACGTGCTCACGCAAGTCTTCGACAGGATGTAAAAAAAGATTGGCGTTGGTGGATATTACCTAATCCGGCGGTATCTAATGTTAGATTTGCCGATCTGGTTGAAGCAGAGCCAAAAGATGTGTCGTGGCACTCACCGGAGGAAACGGGACGTTTCCTATCGATGATGACAGCTCAAAATCGAGGCAAGGTGGAGCGGGCAAAAAAAACTGGTCGACGGGAAGTGGGAACAATTTATCGACGCACTAGAAAGACGGATGATGGCGGCAAAATTCAGCGCGCCGAAATCAGATTTGATGATGTGGCCGGATGCCTGCGTACGCCAAGCGGCGGCTCTAGCCGGCAGTTCATCATGGTGGTGGAAAATAATCTGGTTCGTACGCGGCTTCTTTCGGGGCGCGAAGCGGCGCGCCTTATGGGCCTGCCGGATGAATATAAGTTGCCGCAAAATTATAACGAAGCATATCACCTTATGGGAGACGGATTGGCCGTGCCGGTGGTGCGCCACTTATCGCGCAACCTACTGAACCTATTAATAGCTCCGCGCCATGCGCTGCTGGCTGCTGAGTAGATGGCCATTGATTTTGCATTTAGGAAGAATGCTGTCCGGACTCTCACCAACGCCATCGGTGTGTATGTTCTGTGCGATTTAGATGGGATTCCAATCTATGTCGGCCAGTCGCGTGACGGCATTCGAGCCAGAGTTCGCCGTCATTTGACGTCCGCAAGATCGGATATCATAGCCAACCGCCAGATCGATGTTTGGGAAATCGCTTGGGTTCTGGCGTTCCCAGAACCTAATCCGGAGAAATTGGCAGAACTTGAATCATGCGTCTTCCACTACTTCAATGATCGCTCCACCCTTATGAACGGCACCATCCCCGCTCGACCATCCGACGATACGGAACCGCCGGCGCCGGCACAACGAGTACAGGTGATGGCGGATGATGAAATAGCGGAAAAGTTAGAAGCTCCCCTTCGCTTACCAAGACAAGCTGAACATTACTCGCAGATCGTGAGCCATTTTCTCGCAGTTAAGAATAGCACCCAGATTGCTAGAGCAATGCAGGCACACTTCGAGCGATTGTCGAAGTATCATAGACAGCTCTTAGGCAGTGCGACGCCCGATGAGGAAACATCCGATTCGTGATCGACAGGTCGGCAATCATGCGTGCCGTCAAGGGGCGCAACACTGTTCCCGAGAAGACGGTTCGCACATTGGCGCATTCAATCCGGCCAGGCTATCGCCTCAATAGGCGAGACATCCCCGGCAAGCCGGACATTGCCTACCTAGGAGCGAAGCGAGCAGTTTTTGTACATGGCTGCTTTTGGCATGGACATGATTGCGCTCGGGGTGCTCGCGTTCCTGTAGCGAATCAAGACTACTGGCTAAAGAAAATTGCCCGAAATAAGGAGCGCGACGACCGCAATCTTGCTGTCCTGGCTGACGCAGGCTGGCGTTCGCTGGTTATTTGGGAATGCGAACTAAAAGACAGAGATGCTGTCCGCGAAAGGCTAAGGTCGTTCCTTTGCGACAAAAGGCTAAGGTCGTTCCTTTGCGACAGTTGATAGTCATAACATGGACCGATGGGACAGGCGTTGTTGGCCGCCAACTAAATCCTGTCCCTTAGCGCGTACCAGTTGAGCGCCAGGAACATCAGCGGCGCGCGAAGCCGGCTGCCGCCTGGAAAGGCGGGGATCTTCAATTCCTCGAACAGCTTCAGCCGGTCGCGATTGCCGGCCACCGTCTCGGCATAGAGCTTGCCCACGAAGTTCGACAGCATCACGCCGTGCCCGGAATAGCCGCCTGTCGCGATCACATTCGGCATCACCTCGCGCACGAACGGCCGCCGCGGCACGGTGATGCCGACATAGCCTCCCCAGCCATGCGTGATCTCCACGTCCTTCAGTGCTGGATAGACCTCTGCGATCTGCCGGCGGATGTGGATATGGATGTCCTTCGGGTCTTTGACCGCATAGATCTCACGCCCGCCGAACAGCAGCCTGCCGTCCTTCGACTTGCGGAAATAGCGCACCACGAAGCGTGAATCGTCCACCGACTCGCCGCCCGGCAGCACCGGGCTGTCCGTGCCAAGCGGCACGGTCGCGCCGATGAAGGAGCCGATCGGCATGATGTGGGCTGCGCTCACAGGCTCGACGCCGTTGCCATAGGCATCGACGGTGACGAGCGCTTTGTCGGCAGTGATGGTGCCGCTCGGCGTCGTCACGTCGACCCTGCCGCCATGGGCCCGGATCGCCGTCGCCTTGCTGTTTTCGAAAAGTTGCGCTCCGGCCTCGGCAGCCACGCGCGCCGTGCCGATCACAAGCTTCAGCGGGTGGATGTGGCCTGTCCCCGTGTCGCGCGTGCCGCCGAAATAGCGCGTCGAGCCGAGCCGCTCGGCAGTCTCGGCCGCATCCATGAAGGAGATGTGCTCGTAGCCGGCGCGCTCGCGCATATAGTCGGCATACTTTCTATAGTCTTTGACGTAACGCTTCTTGTGAGCGACCGAGAGCTGGCCGGGCATGAACTCGATGTCGATCTTGTTGGTGCGGGCGAATTCGAGGAGATGCGCCTTCGCTTCCTCGGCGAGATCGAATAGCGCCTTGGCGCGCGTCCAGCCGAGTTCAGCCTCCAGCTCGTCCAGCGAACTGCGCTGGCCAGTGCCGAGCTGGCCGCCATTGCGGCCCGATGCGCCGTCGCCGAAACGATGCGCTTCGATGAGCGCGACATTCGTCCCGGCTTTCGCGAGATGCGCGGCGGCCGACAGCCCCGTGAAACCGCCGCCGATGACGACGACATCAGCGCGGCGGTCGCCGTCAAGGGCCGGATACTCTGGGCGTGGTCCTGAAGTGTCCTCGTACCAGGAGTAGCCGGGTGAGATGGGGGATTGGTAGGGCATGTTCTAGGGGAATAAGGGAGTAGGGGAATAAGGGAGTAGGGGAATAGGGGACTAGGGGAAAACGGTCGATCATTCGACTGCGAGTTTGCGAAGAAGAAGACGAAGCAGCTTCCCTACGCTCTCGGTTGCAGCCAAAAGAGACCCGAGTTCGTCGTTGGAGGCAATTTCGACGCGTTGGGCGATCAGCAGATGTGTTTCCAACTCTTTAAGCGAGCCCTGCGCTACTCTGAGAAAATGTTCATAAGAAGCACGTGTCTCACGTCCGTAGCCCTCGGCGATATTGGCTGCGACTGAAACGGCGGCACGACGGGCCTGACTGGTCAGCCCATAGAGCTCCTCTTTCGGCCAACGTTTCGTTGTTTTGTATATTCCGACTGCGAGTTCCATAGCCTGCTGCCAGACAAGCAGATCCCTATAGGATTCGACTTTAGCGGGCACGGTGCCACCCCCTACTCCCCTATTCCCTTACTCCCCTATTCCCTCACACGTTCAGCAGCAAAAACTCCCTTTCCCACGGACTGATCACCTCCATGAAAGTCTCGAACTCCGCACGCTTGATCGCAGCGTAGGTCGAGGAGAACTGCACGCCGAGCACCTCGCGCAAATCCTCGTCGGCTTCGAACAGGTCGACGGCCTCGAGCAGCCCGCGCGGCAGGTCGATCTCGTCCTCGTTGGCGGTGGTCAGCACCGGCGCCTCGGCCGAGATATTCTTGCGCATGCCGATCAGCCCGCAGGCGAGTGAGGCGGCGAGCGCGAGGTACGGGTTTGCGTCGGAGGAGGGAATGCGGTTCTCGACGCGCCGCGCGGCCGGGTCCGAGCGCGGCACGCGGAAGGCGGTGGTGCGGTTGTCATAACCCCATTTGTTGTTGACCGGGGCCGACGCCGCCTGGGTGAGCCGCCGGTAGGAGTTCACATAGGGCGCCAGCATCACCAGGGCATTCGCGATGTGCTTCTGCATGCCGCCGATGAAATGCAAAAAGGCTTTCGTCTCGGCTCCTCCTTCGTCGGAAAAGACGTTGCGGCCGGTCTTCCTGTCGACGACGGACTGGTGGATGTGCATGGCCGAACCCGGCTGCCCCTGGATGGGCTTGGCCATGAAGGTTGCGTAGGTCTCGTGCTTCAGCGCCGCCTCTCGGATCGTCCGCTTGAACATGAAGACCTGGTCGGCGAGAGCGATCGGGTCACCGTGGCGCAGGTTGATCTCGAGCTGGCCCGCGCCTTCCTCGTGGATGAGCGTGTCGATCTCGAGACCCTGGCTTTCCGAGAAATGGTAGATGTCGTCGATCAATTCGTCGAACTCGTTGACGCCGGCGATCGAATAACCGGCGCCGCCGCCGATCGGCCGGCCGGAGCGCCCGACCGGCGGCACCAGCGGATAGTCGGGGTCGGGGTTCTTGCGAACGAGGTAGAACTCGATTTCCGGCGCCACGACCGGCCTCAACCCGTCCTGCTCATAGGCTGCGAGGACACGCTTCAAGACGTTGCGCGGGGTGAACTCGACGACGCGGCCGTCCTGATGGACGAGGTCGCAGATCACTTGCGCGGTCGGGTCCTCCTCCCACGGCACGACGGAGAGCGTCGAAAGATCGGGCACCAGCTTCAGGTCGCCGTCGTCCTCGGGATAGTGGAAGCCGTTGCCGTCCTCCGGATAGCCGCCGGAGATCGTCGTCATGAAAACGGCCGACGGCAGA
>Ga0081539_10000647_pt1 | contig 70112 bp, 69 predicted proteins | sample TabmetS4T2R2_FD_71023 | JGI IMG/M metagenome (GOLD analysis project Ga0081539, IMG submission 71023) | Tabebuia heterophylla rhizosphere microbial communities from the University of Puerto Rico - S4T2R2 | ecosystem: Host-associated > Plants > Roots > Rhizosphere ...
ATAAAAAAACCCAATTCCGCCCTTTCTGTCCCACGCACGGGTGCCCACGGAGGGCCACCCCTACAGTTGTAGCCAACCCCGCTACATCCCTGGAATGCGCGCGACAAGCCACAACTGTAGGGGTGGCCCTCCGTGGCCACCCGTGCGTCGGGTCGCCGACCCGGTCCAATTTACTCATCGCACTCGAAGCCTGCACTGACGCGGAATGTGGGGGCGGCCCTCTGTGGCCGCCCCTGCGTGGAATCTCACTCGGGGGCAGCCACAGCACGGCCGCCGCTACAATTAGGTGATTAGCTGATCGATCGTCTCGATCGGCAGCAGAGAACAACGCACCTCACCTTCAAGTTGCGGAAACTTCTCAACGATGACTTTGACAGCCTCTCTACAAACATCCAGATGTGCCTGTCTCTCTTTCGCCGGATCGTCCGGCGTGACGTCGCGAAAGTATCTATAAGCGCCACAGTCGCGGTGGTCGAGTATGAACACCTCCGTTACATGATGATGCTCGAGGGCGAATCCGAGCTGATCCAGAAACGTCTGTTTCCACTCGTTCTTATGCACCACGCCCAAACTCGCTCCCGCTAAAATCAATTGATCGTATTTTCCTCGCAGGTCTAAAGAATCCATCGTTTCCAGAATTCGCTGCGGGTACCGGGAATCCATACAGGTAAGCAGCATGATGGGAACACCCGCGGCCTTTTTCTTGTCCGCGGGAATGTGTTTAGACAAGTACTCGCGAAGGTCTGTGTGCGTATCGTCGAAGTTCATAGGTTGGCCTCCTTGGGGGCTATGTGTTGAGTTGAGGTTTGGATTAAGGAGAAGTTAGTCTGCTCCAGTTACTCTTACTGGCCCTTGCACGTGCACTCCCCTTGGCTGAACCAGTCTAAGTCAAGTTGGTGTTTATTGGGAATGTTGTTCGTTTATCGCATCAGGTGTCGAACTTGGATTGGGTCAGTACCACCCGCGGCAGCGGGTGGGTGCGCAGCCGTGCGGCGCCAAGAGCTACGCACCCACCCGCTGCCGCGGGTGGTACTGACCCGATCCAATCGTGATCAGATCTTCTCTGTCTCGATGTAGAAGTTGCGATTGACCCCGAACGTCTTGATCTCTTCGGGGAAGGCGAGCGTCTGTTTCGCTTCGGTCGGCGTGATCACCGTCTCCTTGCCGTTGATGTTTACCCGCAGCGGCATCGCGAAGCCTTTGACGACTCGCTCGTAGCTGAACGAAACACTCTTTCCATTCACGCTGTACTTCAGCAACGGAATGTCTGTCGTCCGCAGGTACTGATCGAATACTTTGCTCAAATCGATGCCGGCCTTCGTCGCGATGTACGACTCGATCTGCTCGGTCGTAACGGTCTGGTGCCAGAAGTCAGTATTGAGTCCATGCAGGATCGCGAGCCACTTCGCGTCGTCGTTGATGAGGTGACGAATGGTGTGAAGCATGTTTCCGCCTTTGGGATACATGTCTCCTGATCCCTGCCTGTTCGTCCCATACACGCCGATGATCGGTTTCAGGGTCTTGAATGTGATCTCGTTCGACCCTTTCAAACGTCTGGTCTCGAGTAAGAACTCGACCTTGAGATGGTAATGCAGCAGGTCCCACCATTCGCGTTCGGGCGTAACTGATCCACGCAGCGTTTCCTGGCGAGTGACAGGTTCGGTTTGGGCCACAACGTACGCGGCGCCGAAGTGCAGTTGTAAAAACACTAAGAAGGCGAAAAGTTTTAGTTTGTGTATGTTCGTCGGATTATGTCTTTTATCCAGACTTCGTGAAGGTTGCTTCATTAACCTCACCTGAATCCATGTTAGTTACCTCCAGGTAACTTCTTGACCTAACCTTTACAGCGGGCTAACTTCTGCCGCATGAGAACCTTTCTTTTGATCCTGTTCGTTGCGGTTCAGGCTTTTGCACAAACCAACCAGCGAGACAGCCAGCACGATTTCGATTTCGAGATCGGCACATGGAAGACCCAATTGCGGCGCCTGCAACGTCCGTTGAGCGGATCGACTAACTGGCTGAAGTATGAAGGCACGACGGTGGTGAGTAAAGTTCTGGATGGTCGTGCGAATCTGGTCGAGTTGAAAGTGAATGGGCCAGCGGGGCGTTTAGAAGGATTGAGTTTGCGTTTGTACGAGCCGCAATCGCGCCAGTGGACTCTGAACTTTGCAAACGTCAGTGACGGCAAGTTAACCACGCCATCGATCGGTGAGTTCAAGAATGGACGTGGCGAATTCTACAACCAGGACACTTACAATGGCCGCGCGATCTTCGTTCGCTTTGTAATTACGAAGATCACAGACGACCAGTACCGCTTCGAACAGTCATTCTCGACAGACGGCGGCCAAACGTGGGAAGTCAATTGGATCGCGATCGACACGCGCCTAAAGTAACGGGCGGCCACAGAGGGCCGCCACGTTGTTGATTGAACCCGGTTGACTACAATTGCACGTTGTCGATTGAACCGGGTTGACTACAACTGTAGGGGTGGCCCTCCGTGGCCACCCGTGCGTTGAACTCTATTTCACCGGTTGCTTCAGTATGTCGGCCAGCGCATGTAGTCGATTCGCGTCAGCCATACTCTTCGCGGAACCGGCGCTGCTCTCCAGCGTTCCCGCCAGGCTGCCAAGCTTCCCAACATCTTTCAAATCGGACTTCTCCGCACTCTGAATCGCCTGTCGCACCGCCGCGATCTGATCCGCCGCCAATCCTTGCGACCGCTCCAACTGATCGAGATACGCCTTCGCCACCACGAGCTTTCGCGGCCACTCGATCTTCTGCTGGTTCTGCACATTCAACTCAGTCACTTGAACCGTCTTCGCCGCGTCGATCTCGTTCTGCGTAAGAAACTTTGTCGGCGTCAGCTCAAACACATCCAAACCACGCGCGATTTCCGATGCGTAGATATGTCCGTTGTACCAGTACGCTGACCAGTCGCCGCCAAGCACTAGCATGTCCGGCCTGATTGGACCACGATCGAAATACCCGATCTCGACCGGATGCTCCGCATCAGTGAAGTCCACGATCGAAATGCCGCCCTGGTACCAGGCCTGGACTTCAATATCTCGACCGGGAACCGGAATGAGCGATCCGTTATGGGCCACGCAGTTTTCACTGTTGGCCTGAGCAGATGGCATCTTGTAGTAGCTCGCAAATTTCAGCTTGTTATCCTGAAGATGGAAGATCGAATCCGCACCCCAGTTGATCGGGTCGTTTGCACGGCAACGTGCGCCGAGTCCGCCGCCCCACTCATCAGTGAACACGACTTTCTTGCCGTCATTTGAAAACGAAGCCGAATGCCAGTACGCATAATTGGGATCGTTTACGGCGTCCAAACGCTTCGGATTCGCCGGATCTTTGATATCGATCAGGATTCCGTTTCCGGAGCACGCGCCAGCAGCGAGTCCGATCGCTGAGTAAGCGGTGATGTCGTGACATTGATCCGTGTCCTCAGGCTTTTCCGGACCATCCTTGCCATGCGAGCCGCCGCTACTCAACGCGTTCAGCTTGCCGCTGGTCGGATCCGAAAACAAACGCGGGCTGGAAACGATCCGCGCATCCTGCGGTGACGCGAGGGGCACCTTGATCACATCGATCCGAAACAGCGCTGTTTTGGGATCCTTATCCGGCGCCTCACCCGAGCATCCGGCGAGCTCTTCGTTTTGCCGGACGAAAGATGTGCCCGAGACGTAGAGATAGACGTTGTCCTTGTCGTTCGGATCGGTGACGAGTGTATGTGTGTGCGAGCCGCGGCAAGTTTGGACTGCTGCGACTTGCTTCGGATTTTTGATGTCGGTGATGTCAAAGATTCTCACGCCGCGGAAGCGATCTTTCTGCGCGGGCGGCGGCCCCGGCCTTTCATCTTTGCCGAGTGGCTTCGCCGGAGGAGGCGCGGGCGGAAATCCCTGCGTGCCGCAATCCAACCGGCCGTTGGTCATTTCGACCGACATAAACATCAGGTTTTTGTAAACCGACACGTCGTTCTGTCCGCCGGGGCAAACCATCGTGGCCAACAAACTCGCTTTAGCGGGATTGGAAATGTCGTAGATACTGAGACCGTAAAAGTTTCCCTGAAACAGATGATTACCCTGGAACGCCATGTCGGAGTTCGCGAAAGCAAGTTGAGCAAAAACCAACTGTACGCCCTTGGGCATCTGTGCGGCTTCAGCAGGGTTGCGGAGTTGGCCCAATATACTTTGCACTTTCGGATCGTCGGGATTGTCAGAGCCGAGTTGAAACGGCGCGGGCTTCTTCACGAGCAGGAGATGCTTGAGGCCCATTGCGGTTTCACCGGCGTTGTAAAACCCCGGCGTTAATTTGAAGCGCGGATCGTTGACGCTGGCGCCTGTCATGCCTGCCGGTAATGGTCCCGCCGGTTCAGGAGCAAACGGATTCTCCCGCGATGGCGATGGCGATGGCGATGGTGATGGCGTTTGCGCCATCGTTTGAGCTGCAATACACGAGCACAAAATAATGACAGCTAGTAGTAAATGGTGTACTCGATTCATAATTTCTCCTCTTAAGGTTTTTCGCCCAGCATCGTTTGCATAACTTTGATCTCAGCGCGTTGGCCGCTGTCGACATCGGTCGCGAAACCGAAAAGCTCAGCGTCCTGCCCGGCGCCGGGACTATCAAATAAGTCCTTAACCATCGTTAACGCGCCCTTGTGATGTTGAATCATTCCGGCCAGGAACAGGCGATCAAACTGCGCGCCTTTTGCTTTTCGCAACGCGGCCATCTGTTTTTCCGTAAGCATTCCCGGCATGAGCATCGAGTGGCTCGACATGTCCATACCGGGCATGTGGTGCATGGGCGGCGAAACGGGCTCGCCCCTGGTTGCTAACCAGCGTTTCATGAATTTTATTTCATCCGCTTGCGATCGACTGATGCGCGCGCCGAGGTTGTGGAGTTCTTTGTTCGTAGTGTGCGATTCGATCAGCGCTGTCATCTCGACGGCCTGGCCGTGATGCATGATCATGCCCTGCATAAACTGCACGTCTGCCGGGGAAGTTGGCAGTAATGTCGGTCGTGTTGTGGGCGGCAGTATTTTTGTGGGCTGGCCCGGCGCACCGGGTTGGACCACTACCGGGGTCTGTGGCTCAGGCTGCTGTGCCAACACCGGGAGCGAGCAGAAACATGCAAGCGCACCCGCAGCAATGAAAAGAAGGGACTTCATCGGACCGTATTCGTCTAACATCGAGGCCCTCACATTATCACAAAGCCGCGCGAAAGGCGCGAGCGGCCAAGCATGAGGTAGCACAGATTGAGCTAACATACGCCGAAGGCGTTCGCTAATTTCAGCCCAGAGGTTGGAGCGCAGCGACAACCCTGGGTAACGATACCGAAATACACATGAAACCCTGAAAGGGTTCCGTGGTTGGCGAACCCTTTCAGGGTTGTAACGCTTTGATATTCTGCGTCCCAGGGTTCTCGCGGCGCTCGAACCCTGGGCTAAAATTAGCGAACGCCTTCGGCGTACAGCAATCCTTCAATCTGTAGGCTATACCTCTAATAAAGAGATACGGTAATCCGCGTTCACCTTTGGCTTTCAAATCGACGGGTAACTAGCCATGCTTTACATGATCATTGAGCGGTTTAGGGATGGGGATCCGGTTCCGGTTTACCGGCGCTTGCGGGAGCAGGGGCGGATGGCGCCCGAGGGGTTGAGGTATGTGTCGAGCTGGGTCGATGAGAAGCTTGAGATGTGTTTTCAGTTGATGGAGGCAGACGACGTCAGTTACGTCAACGAATGGATCGCTAATTGGAACGACATCGTTGAGTTCGAAGTCTATCCAGTTATTTCTTCGCAAGAAGCTGCCGACAGAGTCGCAGCGCAATAAAGCCGCGATTCAGTGACTAGCGAGGCTCTTCGCCCGGATGATACGCGGCTTCGAGGTTGGCCTTGACTTCCTCGATTGTGAACCAGGCTGGTTTGAATTCTCCGCGTGAGTAGAGAACTGCCTGGTCCATGTAGTGTTTGTTCTTAGGATCGCCGCTCGCACCGAACGTGTGAATTGAGAGTGCACGGACTCGCGGTCCAAACTCAACCACGCTGATATACGTTCCTCCAGCGACGCCGTACCGGCGCTTCTGTCCCCGGCTGGGTGCGGCGTAAAAGGTGAAGACAGCGCCATCGTTGCCATTCACACCACTAACCGCGAGGCTCGATCTCTCGTCGAGAAACTTTTCATCTTTACTTTCATCGATACGTTGCAGCCGGTTGAGCTCGCCCCACGCAACTTTCCAGGTCCCAAAATCGCGTTGCAGCATATCGATAACTTCGGTCAGCGCGGTCACGAGATTTTGATTTTCATCTCTCGACACACGCTCGTGCCAGAGACTGAAGAGAGTCATCGCGATTGAATCGTTTGAGCTTCGCTGATTCCAGCGAGCGAGCTCGTCGTGAACATCGCGGAAACGCGGGTCTTTATCAAGCTGCTGTTGGAGTGCTGAAATCACCGCCGGCAGTCGTTTGCCGGCATTCATTACTCGGGTATCAAACGCCAGCCGCGTCCATTCATCAAAAGTGAACTTCGACTTACTCTGAAGAATCTCGCGCGAGATCGCACCACGAGGATTGTCGCCTTCCTGGACCATGTATTTCGGAAACTGTTTCGGGTCGGGATTGCCTTCACTCGTCAACAGAAAAGGAGTCGTATTGCAGTTTTGCATCCACCCGGTTTTCGGATTTGTGAGCTGCGGCAACTCGTCGATGGTGTGATAGCCCTGCCATTCCGTATCGGGATTGCTGCCGTCAACCGGTTTGGTCCAATCGAAACTGGGATTACGCTTCGGAACGGCGCCGTTGTAGATGTACCAGGTGTTTCCCTGGCGGTCGGCATACATCACATTACCGAAGAGCATGTTGAGCGGGGAAATCGCGCGTTTGAGTGCCGCAAGCGAGGTCGCACGTGTCATGTCGTACCACTCGCGCAGCCAGCCATTGGATTCAAACTTCGCCATGCGTAGCGCGAGGGGCTTGCCATCAAGTGTTGCGACGATCGGACCGTGATGCGTTTTGCGCATGGTGAATTTGCGCGTCTCGAGACCGTTTGCAGTCTTCACTCGAATCTCTTCCACGTGTTCCGTGGCGAGGCGGTATTCTTTGCCGTGCTTGTAAGCGAGTGCACGAGCTGGATCGTCGAACGTTTCGAAGTAGACGTCCGTTAAGTCCGCGGCATTGTCAGTGCTGACCCAGCCGCCGTTTTCGTTATGTCCGACGTACGGGAGCGGAAAGCCGAAGCGTGTGTAACCGGTGAAATTCCAACCCTCGTCGCTATGGACATGACCTTCATAAACCTGGCCTGGACCAAAGAACGGTAGATGAGGATTCACAAAAAGCAGCGCGTTGCCGGACGCGCTTTTGGTTGGACCAACAACCCAGCCATTCGAGCCGGTATGTTGTTTTAGATCGTTATCGGTCGCGGCAGTTAGGAGTTTCGTGCCTCGCAGGCTGCGATCACGCGCGAAGCCGTTCTGGAAGTAGTTGTAACGAATGAAGGCGAGCGTGTACCACGGTTCGATCTTTGTCAGAAGACGCGGCCGCACTTCGGGATGGCGCTCGAGATAGTGGTTGAAACCGGCAGCGAAGGCATCGCACAAGGAATGCATATGTTTATCGAGGCGCGCGTATTCCGCTTGTGCCAGTCGCGGGATCTCAAGGGCGTGGTTGAGTCGATCTTCATCGAGCGTCTTCTCGCCATAGATCTCGGAAGCTCGGCCCAGTGCGTGTATGAAGTTTTCCTCGACGCGCCAGAAGTTGTCTTCGGCCTGGGCGTAGGCAAAGCCGAAGGCGGTGCTCGCGTCTGTGCGGCCAAAGACGTGCGGGACGCCGTAAGTGTCGCGATAGATCGTGACGGTGCCGGCTAGCTGATTTGCAACTGCCTGTGCCTCAAACATAAGCAACACGATAAGGATTGTAAGTAGACGCGACATTCGCGTATTTTACTGGTTCCTATCACAATGACGAAAGCTGAAAAAACTCAGGCACGAACTGGGGGCGAGACGACGCCCGAGCGGTTCCTCGATCGTCATCTGGGAAATGCTGTGCACCTCTTCCTCACGTTCCTGGCTGTCCTGATCCTTGTTGCGGCTGCGATTGCGACGTATGAAATCATCATTCGTGATGTTCCAATGCTTTGGCGGCAGACGAGTGAGTACGATGCTTTACATCAGATCATTCAGGACGTGTTGCTGATAGCTATTGCGGCGGAGTTGGCCCTGCTTCTGCTCTTTCACCGGACGAGCGCCGCGGTTGAAGTGCTGATCTTCGTCATTGCGCGCAAGATGGTCATTTCGGGAATCTCCGGCCTGGACCTGCTCGCCGGCGTCGCCGCACTGGGCGGTTTGGTCGTGCTTCGTTTCTTTTTCATCAAGCCGAAAGACCGTGAAGTGAACGAGTGAACCGCAGTTCTGTTTAACCTTTACTCGTCTCTCAACGACGCTATATCGATCGAGAAGCGGTATTTCACGTCTGACTTCAACAGTCGCTCGTAGGCTTCATTCACCTTCTGAATCGGAATCACTTCAACATCAGCGGTGATGTTGTGCTCGCCGCAGAAGTCGAGCATCTCCTGAGTTTCGGCGATGCTGCCGATGGTGGAGCCTGACAGGCTGTGGCGTCCTCCAATAAGCGCGAACGCTGCAACCGGCAGAGGCTTCGGCGGCGCACCGACAAGCGTGAGCGTGCCGTCACGCGCTAGCAGAGCCAGGTAGGCGTTGATATCGTGCACGGCAGAAACTGTGTCGAGGATGAAGTTGAAAGAGCCGGCGTGGCTTTCCATCTCGTTAGCATTACGCGAGACAACGACTTCATCTGCGCCGAGTCGCAGCGCGTCTTCCTTTTTATCAGGCGAAGTGGTGAACGCAACGACGTGCGCGCCGAGTGCATGCGCAAGCTTCACACCTACGTGGCCCAACCCACCGAGACCGACCACTCCGACTTTCTTGCCGTTACTAACTCCCCAGTGGCGCAACGGCGAGTACGTTGTGATGCCTGCACAGAGCAGCGGCGCCGTGCTGGCGAGGTCGAGATTCGAAGGCACACGCAGCACGAAGTGTTCGTCGACCACGATGCTCTCGGAATAGCCGCCATAAGTGACGCCGCCAAGATGCGTGTCGGGAGAGTTGTAAGTGAGAATGTTATTCGGGCAGTACTGCTCGAGACCTTCTTTGCACGCGTCGCAGGTGCGATCTGAATCGACCATGCAGCCGACTGCCGCCAGATCGCCCAGCTTAAACTTCGTCACCGCTGACCCGACCTTCGTGACCCGCCCGACGATCTCGTGACCGGGAACAATCGGATATTCAGTACCTGAAAAGTCGCTCCACTCGTTCCGCGCCGAGTGCAAATCGGAGTGACAGATGCCGCAGAATAGGATCTCGATCTGCACGTCGTGTTCGTTTGGATCACGCCGTGGGATTGTGGTCGAAGCCAGCGGCGATGTTTCGCTGGTGGCGGAATAAGCCCTTACGTTGTACATGGATGAATGCTCCTTGAAATAAGGAGACGATGCGCGCGAATCATCGCGGAAACGTGCGCGATTCCTGTTGAAATGATGCGTTTTGCGTGGCTAAGGGAAAGAAGTAATAGCCACAAAGAAGCACAAAAAGCACAACACAGATTTTGTGCCTCTTTGTACCTCTTTGTGGCTGATCATCTATCATGCGACAACCTGATTTGTCTGCGCAACCGCATTTGTTTTGCGACTCTTAAGCCATACCGTAAGCCAAACGAAAACGGCCCAGTAAAAATGGACGAGGAAAGCAACGAAGCTAACGGTCCAGAAAGCCAGCCAGTGCCTATTCGCGAGCGCTGATGTTCGCCGAAACCAAAACAGACAAATCGCAGGGGTTACAAGAACTAGCGCCGCCCATGCGGTGAGGAACGTTCGGTGTTGGTAAAGAAGCAGAAAGCGTCAGAGGCTTTTGTGGTTCTCGTCTAACTTAAGCTTAGACCAACCTTGAAGAGATGACGTACGCACTGACAACACGTTATCCTAATCTCGTGGACCGGGACGAGATCATTCGCGTGTTGCGAGCATTCGAGATGGCGGGATTCGAGTATGTGCTCATCGGTGCGGCCGCGATGGGATTTCATGGCATCGTAAGAGCGACAGAGGATCTCGATCTCTTCATCAAAGCGACTCCAGAGAATGTCGAAAAACTCCGTTCGGCATTACGACAGGCCTACGACAACGATCCACAAGTAAACGAGATCTCCTCAGCAGACCTCCTGGGCGAATACCCCGCCGTGCGTTACGTTCCACCGACTGGCGATCTATACTTTGATGTGCTTACGCGTCTTGGCGAAGTAGCGAGCTTCGACACTATAGATGCTCAGATTAAGGACGTTCAGGGCACGAAGGTGAGGGTCGCGACTCCATTAGCGCTCTACCGATTGAAGAAGGACACAGTCCGAGTGCAGGATCACGTCGACGCAGCGGCATTAAAAGAACGCTTCGATTTGAAGGATGAGAAGTGAGATGAGGGTGCAGAAGTTTCGCTCGATTGAGGAGATGAATAAAGCATCTGCGCCTGAGTCTGAAGAACCTCACTTCGAACGTTTCTTACGACACTGCGCGCGATATTGGGCAATTGCGCCGAAACACTATCCACGCGGTGTCTTCAAGTTCCGCAGCATCGAAGAGGCGCAGAGGGCGCGTGAAAAGCACATCCTCTTGAAACAGTAATTGCCATACAGAGGCTACTCATTCTGTGGGCCACTGGAAGCACAACTGGTAACCATCCGGATCACGAACGTAACACTGCTTGGAGCCCCATGGGGCGATCTTTGGTTCCTCCGCCTCAATGCCATGTGATCGCAGTTGTTGATAAGCAGCGTCGACGTCAGGGCAACTGAAGTACAGGCACGTGTCTCGGTGCGCTGCTATGCGGGCGGAGTCAGGTTGGGCTGGACGATCGTCCTGCTCGGATGCGGTGTTCAGCATCACATACGTCTCGTTGAGCTTCAGCAAACCCCAGTCAAACTGATCACCTTCACGCGGCGTTGTTGTCTGCACGATCTCAAAACCAAGCATGTCGCGGTAGAAATGGACCGACGTAGGCATGTCAAACACTTGCAGCAGTACACAAACGCCACGTACTTCGATACTCATAAGCTACTCTCCTTAGTCAGCCGAGTGTATACTCCGCACGCATGCATTATGAATATTGAACCCGCCTCACTACAACACGAATGGGAGCTGGTTGGTCAGGTTCCAGTAAAACCCGTCAACAGCGATTACGGCTACGTCGCCAAAGGTCAGCCTGTCGGCGTCACTCGTGAACAACTCATTCAGGTCGTGCAGAACAACCCGGCAGTAACGCACGTCTGGACTCCGGAAACATCTGAGCCCGTATCGCCTTTCGTGGTTCCGTTCCTCCTCGAAATCTCGCGTAACAACTTACGTAAGCAGGCTCGCACTGCGATTTTGATAGGCCTCGCACTCGTACTGTTGGCGGTCGCGATTGCAGTCGTGGAACACAGATGGAGTCTTCTGTACCGCAACCTGTTCTTTGTGTTTGGTGCAGTCGCCTTGACAGAAGGGATTTGGCAGTACGCGCGTCTGCACCGCTACACCGCGGAAGAAGCCGTGAGCGATGCCAGTACTGCTCGATTCACCGGCTGGATTGAAAAGAAGCCTGTCAGTGGCTACACGTTCACGCTCGCCGGCTGCATCGTTGTGGTTGCTATCGCACAGGCGTTGTCGAACTTTTCCGTTGAAGCTGCGGGCCTGGTGAAGCCCGCCGTAAAGAATGGACAAATCTGGCGACTCTTTACGGCGATGCTGATGCATGCGAGTCTTCTGCACCTCTGGATGAACTTCCTCGGCTTGCTGAGCCTCGCCAAAATTGTAGAGCGAACCGTCGAACGCGCCTGTGTGCCGTTGGTCTTTATTATCACCGGCGCGCTCGGCAATGTCTTCAGTGTTTTGCTTTATCCGAACTCGACGTCGGTCGGCGCGTCAGGTGGGTTGATGGGGTTGTTGGGCTTCATCACAGTGGCGGCTTACTTTGATAAGACGAAATATCCGCCGCGATATTTCAGGCTAATGATCGAGGCGATCATTTCGGTTGGTCTACTCGGACTGTTCGGCTTCGCGTTCATCGATAATGCCGGTCACCTCGGTGGTCTTGTTGGTGGTCTATTGCTCGGTTGGCTTGGGTTTAGACGAAACGGGCGATGGATTACAGCGAACGAGAGGCTGGTGAAGTTTGGTGGGGCAGCGGCACTCGGAGCGTTGATATTGACTGCGGCGTTCGCAGTCTACCGCCAGATTAATGTTATCTAACGATGAAATTACGCCGAAGGCGTTGCCTAATTTCAGCCCAGCGGTTGGAGCATAGCGACAACCCTGGGATCACAACATAAAAATAGCCGTTGAACCCTGAAGGGGTTCGCCAAGCGGCTAACCCTTTCAGGGTTTGGTCGCGATTAAATTTATACCCAGGGTTCTCGCGGACGCTCGAACCCTGGGCTGAAATTAGCCAACGCCTTTGGCGTTAGACCTACGGCCGGTTCGAGTTGTTTGAATTGCCGTTGCTGTTGCCGTTGCGGTTACGGTTGCTGTTGTTGTTTCGCGAGCTGCCACTGTTGCTGTTTCGCGAGCCACCGCTGTTGCTATTCATCGCGCCGCCGCTGCGATCAGCACCCGGCAACGCTTCTGCCATGCGCAGATGTTCCTGCAGCGTCGGGAGCGTTTTACCGGCAAACGCCTTGAGATCGGCATCAGTACCGCGCCTGCTCTCCTTCTCAAATTCGGAAACATCCTTGCGGTGATCGCTCACCATCATCTTCACGTATTCGCGATCAAAGTCTGCCCCCGTCATGCTCGACATCTTCGTCACGTGCGCGCGATGCTTTTCGTCAAGCTCCGTCGGTAGAGTGATCCCTTTGCTCGACGCGAGGGACATAAGCTCCTGGTTCGCAGCGCCATGATCGTCGACCATGCGCTGACCGAACTGTTTCACGGCATCACTCGCGCCCTGCTGCGCCGCAAGGCGACCAAGCTCGACTTCCATCAGGCCGCCCATTGCCGCATCCATGAGGAAGTCTCTGTCGCGTGACGCCATGTTGCCCATACCGGCCTGTTCGCCAGTCGCATTATTGTTTCGCGAGTTGCGATTGCTTCTGTTCGCGTTACCGTTTTGTGATCGGTTCGCGCTGCCGGTGTTGTTGTTGCTGTTCTGGTTGGAATTCTGTTCCTGGTTTCTGCTGTCAGCCTTGCCGGCCATGACCCAGAGCCCGCAGATGAGAAGCGCGGCCAGGGTCCAAATGTGTGCAGATTTGATTAACTGCTGATTACTCATTACATACCCTCCTTGATGTTGGCGGCACACGGCCGCCGCTTGAATTCAAACTGCTAACCCACTGAGCTGCGACCACGGATCTTCAGGCCCATCAATCGCGCGGGGAACGTTCCGAAGTCTTCAACTTCCCACGTGTTGCTGCCGCGCAAGCGAACACGCGCTGCCGGTATCAACATGCCCTCGTTGTCTCCACGGCCCACATACAATTCCGCGTAGCCGAATGGGTAATCAACCGAACGCGTTCCATAACGGCGCTCGGCAAACCGCAAATCTCTTTGGTAAAGAACCGTTATCTTCGTTCGACCATCTCCCTCATCGGAAACCATTATCGCGTTGGCCGGCACACCCACATTGTTACCAATCTGAATTCTTCCCGCATCCGCCCGCGAGAGTGTGCGCAGAAGCTCGTCCTGCTTGCCGGCCTGAAGCGCTGAATTGAGTTGATTGACCTCGTCCGGAGTTGTGATTCGATTGATGATCAATGTGAATGGTAGCGAAAGCCCGGGCCTCCGGCCCGAGATAAAGTAAACCGTTCCCGTAATGGTGCGACCGGCTAACCCCTCTCCCTGTGCGACTGCTTTCGTGCCGGGATTTGAAACTGCGACCCCCAAAAGCAGCAGTAGTACGACCAGCATCAGCACCGTTCTTGTTTTCATACGTTCCCTCAAAATACACAGTATTGTTCACTAGAACGCCTTTGGCGTGCCGTGAACGCGCGGGAGAACATTCAGTTGCTTAGGGGAAGCGAAGGTAGCGTAACAGTGAATGAGGGACAGATCGGTGCGATTGCGTACTAATCGAAGTGGGAGACCATCACAACGTAACCGTCCGGATCGATAAGCTCAAACTCACCCTGCGGCGCGTAAAACGGCCTGGCGATCTCGCCCGGATTGAGACCTGCTTCGATAAGCGATGCGCGTGCAATCTCAACGTCGTCAGCGTAGACATAAAAAAGGGTTGTGTGTTTGCCGGCGAGAGGCTCGGATGCCGCAGCGAGCATCAACTGCGCGTCGCCTGACTGGAGCCAAGCCCACGACGGCTTCGTCTCGCCTTCACAGGCAAACGTATTTCCGATCTCAAAACCGAGATGGCGGTAGAACGCGATCGAGCGCTCCACATCGGCGACAGACAGCATTGGAACAAGTGCTCTCGTCTTCATGTTTACTTCTGATCTGCGTTCATCCGCGTTCATCCGCGGCTTATTTGATCACCAAACTAAAACCCACCTCGGCGGATTGTCTCTGAGTATGCAACCGCCTAACACAACTTCGCCACGTTCTTGTCGAGTAATATCGTCTTCTCTGGGCATGCCCACGATCAGTGGAACAAAACGAGGTGGGCCAGCATAGTTTTGCAGCGAGATATCAACCGGCAGCGGCGGCGGTGGCTCGCAGGTGGAAAGCGTTTGCGCGTGTAGCGACGTAAGGCTAAGCAAGGGGATTAAGATAGCGCAGCATTTGAAGATAGAGTTATTCATAAAAAGCTTAGACGCCAATACGAATGACGTGGTTCCACTATAGTAATCGAGCCGCTAACGGACGGTAGGAGTGAGCGCCTCCTTGGAGTGCGGCGGCCTGGCGCCGCTTTGGTATTCTTTCTGGGATGAAGTCTTCATGCTTGGCCAAAGCGGCGCCAGGCCGCCGCACTCCAAGGAGGTGCCTGGAAGCGCTTCGTAAAAACGTGTGACGGACAAGTGTAAACTCAATTCGATGAAGAACAACCTCGATGACGATATTGACGGCTTGTTCCGGCTGCCGTTGGCAGAGTTTACCAGCGCGCGCAACGCACTCGCGGCCCGGCTGAAGAAGGAAGGGCGTCCGAACGATGCCGATCGCGTAAAGCTACTCGCCAAGCCCTCCATCTCTGCATGGACCGTCAACCAACTTTACTGGAGCCATCGCGCGGCCTTCAACCAGCTCATGGCGACGGGTAAACGCTTGCGCCCGGCTCAGAAGTTACGTCTCGCCGGCAAGGTCGCAGGCATGCGCGACTCGCTCGACGCACGACGCGAAGCCCTCGTCCAATTGTCAGACCTCGCAGAGGAGTTGTTGCGCGAGGCTGGTAGTAATCCGTCACTCGACACACTGCGTCGCGTCACTACGACGCTTGAGGCGATGTCAGCTTACGCACTGCTGCCCGATGGTCCAACTCCCGGACGCCTGACACAGGACCTCGATCCACCGAGTTTTGGTTCACTCGCATTATTGATGTCAGGGGCGAGTGTAATAGAAGATACTGAAGAACCTGAGCCTGTCACCCTTTCGCGGAAGACTGCGGCGAACGTGCGCTGGCTTGAAGAGGTGCGCCGGGCGAAAATAGCCGACGCGAAAGTCTCGTTGCAGGATGCGAAGAAATCGTTGAGCGAGGCACGCGCGCGCGCGCGGCGTTTAGAATCGGTGCAGAAGAAGGCGAACGCCGAGGCGAAGGAAGCAGAGAAGCACAGGCGCGAAGCAGAGCAGTTGTTGGAGAAGGCGACCGCTGCGTCCGAAGAAGCAGCGCGACGCGCCAAAAGTGTCGTCGAGGAATTGAACGAAGTAGAGAAGACTGTCGACGACGCGAAGAAGACGGTCGAAGAAGCGACAAAAGAACTCGAATCATTGCTGAGAGAGTAGAATCACGAAAGGGGAGATAGACCATGGATGAATTAATCAAACGCATCACTGAGAAGACGGGAATTTCAGAGGACCAGGCACGCTCTGCGGTGAATACGGTGTCGGCGTTTCTGAAGGAGAAGCTGCCGGCTCCGATTGCTGGTCAGGTTGATAACGTGCTGAGTGGTGCGGGCGGCATGACTGACAAACTCGGCGACGTCGCGGGGAAGGTTGGAAATATCTTCGGCGGGTCTTAACGTCAGGGCTTCTGGTAGATGAGTGTGTAGCGCCACAACAAGTGTCGCTTCACACTCGCGCCCGGCAGGACTTCAGCCGCAAGCGCGCGCATCTGTTTGATGGTTGAGTAACGATCGTGCTTGCCGTGTTGCTCCCACGCCTTACGCACCTCGCGCGGCGGTTTCAATCGACCGTTGTGGATCAATCGCAGGCTGGGACTAACACCGAGCGCGACAACATCAAGCATCCGTTCGCTCAACCCGTTTGACTCGACCAGATCCAGTATCACCAGGACGCCGCGCGGCTTTAGTGCGTCTTTGATCTTCGGCAGCAGTTCACGCTGATCGAGGTGATGAAGCGTGGCTATAGAGCAGATGAAATCGAAGTGTGACTGACGAAAGTCCCACCGCATCACGTCCGCCAACTCAAACTCAAGATTCTCAAACTGACGCGACCGCGCACGCGCAACGCGAATCATCTCCGTCGAGAGATCGATCGCAACGACTCGCTCGCAGCGCTGTGCCAACAGCCTCGCAAACGTTCCCGTCCCACACCCAATCTCGAGGGCATTCCCACACTTTGCAGGAACATGCCTCAGCAGTAACTCATGATAATGATTATTCGCCGTCCACCCCTCGTCATCGAGAAGCGCCAGCCGATCAAAATCTGCTTCGACAGTCGACATGCTCATTAGTTTACGCGGCTCTTGAAACGACGAACAGAGCGCCAGAGGTGCGAGATATGCGAGCCAAAGCGCCAAAGGCGCGAGATATGCGAGCCAAAGCGCCAAAGGCGCGAGATATGCGAGCCAAAGCGCCAAAGGCGCGAGATATACTAGCCAGGGGCAAGCGCGAAGCGCGTCGCCCCTGGTTAACCAGAACCATACGCGATTGAGGCCTGAAAGGCCGAAATAAAACACGGACAATTTCGCCCTTTCAGGGCTCGAGCGACTTTATTGTTGCTTTACCAGGGGCGACGCGCGCCGCTTCGCGTCGCGCTTGCCCCTGGCTATCATATCTCGCGCCTTTGGCGCTTTAGATCGTAGCTCATCTCACTCGCTGGACCAGAGTCGAATATCAGTTATTGGACCAGAGTTGACTATTACTCGCTAACCAGAGTTGACTATCACTTATTGGACCAGAGTTCACTAACGATTTTGTAAGAGCGGATGCGTGCCTCGTGGTCGTAGAGGCTGGCGACGATCACAAGCTCGTCCGCATTTGTTAACGCGACAAGCTCTTCCAACCCTCTTCGCACAGTCTCCGCCGAACCGACGATCGAGTACTTCAGCATGTGTGAGGCGTGATGTTTCTCCGCAGGGGTCCAGTAGTCGTCGATGTTGTCGATGGGTGCCTGGAGTTTACCCCCAGCGCCGCGGACGAGGTTGGTGAATGATTGTTGGATCGTAGTGAATAAACGGCGCGCTTCTTCATCGGTTTCAGCGGCGACCACGTTCACGCCAATCATCGCGTACGGCTGTTCCAACTGTTTCGACGGCTTGAAGCGTCTGCGGTATATCTCGAGTGCGACGAGGAGAGCGTCGGGCGCAAAGTGTGACGCGAAGGCGTAGGGAAGCCCGAGCTCGGCAGCAAGCTCAGCACCGAACGTGCTCGAGCCGAGGATCCAGATCGGCACTTCAGTCCCGGCGCCCGGAACGGCACGCACAGCTTGACCCGATTTCACAGGCGCAAGGAATTGCTGCAACTCCAACACGTCCTGCGAAAAACTAGTTTCACGTGCGGGGTCGCGACACAGTGCGCGCAACGTTCTCGCGTCTGTTCCAGGCGCGCGGCCCAGACCGAGATCAATGCGTCCAGGGTAAAGTGATGCGAGCGTGCCAAACTGTTCAGCGATCACGAGCGGCGGATGATTCGGCAGCATGATGCCGCCCGACCCCACACGAATGGTCGACGTCCCGCCAGCGAGAAAACCGATCACGACCGAAGTCGCGGCGCTCGCAATGGCGGTCATGTTGTGATGTTCGGCGACCCAGTAGCGCTTGTAACCAAAGCTTTCAGCGTGTTGTGCGAGATCGAGACTCTTGCGCAGTGCCTCGCGTGGCGTTTCACCCAGGATGACAGGAACGAGATCGAGAATCGAGACGGGAACCATGCTTGTTCGCTAAATCAGAATTTCATTAGCTTAGTCGGAAAGTAAGAAAAGGTGAAATGATGCGGCAGCGGCCGCGACTTGAGAGCCCGCCTCAACTCGACAGAGCGCGCAAAGTTAATCGATATCCTTTGGGAGAGTCTCGATGAAGCGCACATCAAGGAGATGGAAGCGAAGTGGGCTGCTGAATCAGAGGCACGGGTCAATGCTGTTGATCGAGGGGAATTAGAGACCATAGATGGACCTTCTGCCCTTCGAGAGATCCGCTCGTTCCTGAGGAAATGAAGCAATACAGATTACTCATAATCTCAGTCATGGACTTGCGTCGAGATGCCGTGAGATGGCAGGACTTGCTGTAACCAGCCAGGCACGCCGCTGACTCTGTTCAATTTGCGGCGAAGGTTGTTCTACAAACTTACTGAACCCACTCCTTCGCCGAAACGAATGACTGCGCGTCGTAGATGAGCACGATCGTGCCGACCGGTAATTGCTCGCTGATCTCCTTCGCTGCCGACATCGGAATTCGAACGCAACCATGACTGCGCGGCGCATGAGGTACCGAGGGATTGCCGTGTATCGCGAGGCCATCGCTGAAGTAATTGGGATAGTAAAGCAAGCCGAGCGGCGATCGTCTCCAGCCCTCCAGCTTCCCATAAATCCTGAACCGGCCTCGCGGCGTATAAGCCAGACCACTCATTTGCTTTTCTTTGTACTGCTCGCCGCTGCCCGTTGACACAGGAAGGATCGTCACAACCTCACCGTCATCATCCGTCAACAAAAGCACTTGTCGATCGAGGTCGACTTCGACGTGCTTGTATCCAGAATCTTTCGGGCGTGGCGGTGTCGCGCTGCGGATTGCGTGCAACTCCGCGCGGGTGAGACGGCCAGTAACTGTCCGGCCTTCCCATTTCTGAAAGGTAACGAGAGCTTGCTGCATCGTGCCGCGGAAGCCCATCTCTCTCAGGCGGCTCTCCGCCTCTTTGATCTCTGCGCGTTTGAGCGGACCTCCGTCGCGCTTTTTCGCGACTAAACTGCCGGGCGTTACGAAGAGAGCGAGTATCAGAAGTAGTGGTGCGGCGAGCGTTTTGTACATAGACTGCCTCCAGGACATTACGGGGAGGAGTCGGGGTATTATGACGATAACTCCTCCATCATAAGGGGATCAATGCTTAGCACGAAAAAGGCACAAAAAGTACAAAATCTCGAAGGCTTCACCTACCAGCCAGAGCTGAACGACGGGGCCACTGAAGAGGCGCTGGTCGCGCAAGTGCGCGAGCTGCCGTTTCAGGAGTTTGAATTTCACGGCTACAAAGGAAAGCGACGTGTTGTCTCGTTCGGCTGGAAGTACGAGTTCTCCGGTGGCGGGCAGCTTCGCAAGGCCGGCGAGATCCCTGACTTTCTTCTCGGACTCAGGTCACTCGCTGCATTGTTTGCCACACTCGAGCCCGATGCTTTTCAGCACGTGCTCGTCACAGAGTATGGCCCAGGCGCGGGCATTGGCTGGCATCGCGACAAGGGAGTGTTCGGACAGGTCGTGGGCGTCTCGCTGCTCGCGCCTTGCCTGCTGCGGTTCAGAAAAAAGGTGAATACAAAATGGGACCGTGTTAATGTCGTTACAGAGCCACGCTCGGCCTACCATCTCACCGGGCCGGCGCGAGCGGAGTGGGAACACAGCATCCTCCGCGTGGATGCGCTGCGCTACTCAATTACTTTTCGGACCATGCGCGAAGACTGAATTCTGTCATCTCCAAATGAAACGTCTTACAACTTTATTGCTGCTTGCTGTTTTCATCACGGCACAACTGTCGTGTACTCTTAAACCGTCAACTGCATCACAGCCTGAGTCTTCTCCTACACCAACCGAACAGGCCGCCATCGATCAAATCCTGCAACGTTACGAACAGGCGCTCGGAGGAAAGGAAGCGATCGAAGGGATCACGAGCGAAAGAATGAAAGGCACGTTTCAGATCGGCGGCATGGTCGGAAAAATCGAAGGTTGGACGAAGGATCCGAATAAGACTTTAGTCGCGATCGAGTTTCCGCGTATCGGGATTCTCAAGAAGGGATTCGATGGGGAAGCGCATTGGGTGCAGACGCCGGCCGGTACTTTTGAGAATTCGAACCCGCAGGAGATCGCCGAGCTCGACCGCGATGCGGAAGTTTATAGCCCGGGGAAGATCAAGGCGCTGTTCGAGAGCATGAAGTTAGACAACAAAGCACGACTGAATGGACGTGAGATGTATGTGATTGAAGGCAAGCCACACAGAGGACCTGCTGAGAAGCTGTTCTTCGATGTTGAGAATGGATTGCTCGTGCGTTGGGACATGGCGCGGCGGCAGGAAGGGCGGGGTACGGTTTTCGTGAAAGTGCACCTGGAGGATTACAAGGACGTAGGTAAACTGAAGGCGCCGTTTAAGATTCGTTTTGCGTTCGAGTCGTTCACGTTTCTGGTCCAAGTGGACGAGCTCGAATACAACATCCCGCTCGACGATGCGATGTTTAAGAAGCCGTAGAAGCAATTGTAGGGGCGGCCCTCCGTGGCCGCCCCAGCATTGAGTTCAAGACAGGGGCGGCCACAGAGGGCCGCCCCTACAATTACTCTTCCGGGGTCAAAAGCAGTATCAAGCCGGAGTTTTGAGCGCTGTGTTCAATCTCGCTTCGATACTTGTTTGCAGATCGGTTGTGGGGTCATCTTATTGAGCACCTGCCTTCGCGTTTGAGCTCAAAGGAGGATCTTCAGCTTCCGTTTCTTCGGGTTTCTTCGTGAAGCCTGAGATGTTCCAACGGCTCTCGACGTTCTTGAACAAGCGCATGCTTTGGAAAAATGCGCCAGCGCCGCCGCCGCCAGCCAGCCTCGTTCCTTCCTGACCGGCGATCCTCGTTCCTTCCTGGCCCGCGATTCTGGTCCCTTCCTGACCCGCGATCCTGGTCCCTTCCTGGCCCGCGATCCTAGTCCCTTCCTGACCCGCGATCCTCGTTCCTTCCTGACCCGCGATCCTCGTTCCTTCCTGACCCGCGATCCTCGTTCCTTCCTGACCCGCGATCCTCGTTCCTTCCTGGCCGGCGATCTTAGTAGCTAAACTGCCGTTTCCACCAACCGCGATCGATCTCGGCTGCTCATCAAATCTCACACCCGAGTAGTACCTGTACTTCGATCCTGCCGTCGCCTCTTCAAACGGCGCCGCAAATCTGCGAAGACTCACGTCATACAGATATTTCTTCAAAAAGTCAGTCCACGATAACCGCTCTCGCTTTACGTCTTTCACAAACGACAGGCTCTCGTAGTTCTTCCGCGACACTTCATACGCGTCACGCGACCACGGGAAAAACACCGAAACACCATTCGAGTACTGGTAAAGGCCACCACTAAACCCACCAAGGATCACGGCCTTTTGCAGCTCTTTCAAAACACTGCGACACTCTTTTTGCACTCGCTTCAAACTCTTTATGTCGTCACCGTCGCCGAGCTCTTCCACGATCAGACCACACTCTCGATCAAGCAACTCACAGAAGTCGCCGAGATCGACGTTCTGATCGTACATGTACGACTGGCACTTCCAATGCACGTGCAGAATCGCTCGTTCCATCTGCCGGTAGATTCGACTCTCCGGGTCTTTGAAGCATTCGATCAGAGCCTGGGCCAACTCGTCGAACGCGTCAGCCAGGCGATTGAAGCGGCCCAGATCCCACGCGGCCATGTCGACCGACACGCCGCCGACCGTGTACGAATCCTGGCTACGAATGAACTCTCTGACAAACAGCTCAGCCACACCACGCGTGTCGACATCGTGTTCGCGCGTTAAGCAACCGAGAATCTTCGCGTAAGTCCAACCAGCACTCGGCACGCTGCCTTCAGACGCAATCATCGTTTTGGCAACGAGGTTGAATTGATATCCGACCTCGAGCATGCCCATCACGCAGCTATCGAAGCCAAGCAGGTCGAGTTTTTGGCCGAGCAGCTCGTTCTCGATCTCGCACTCGTCATCGACCCAATTATTTGCCCGGGCGATTTCCTGTAATTCCCTTTTGCCGCTGACGAGTGCGTGAAGCAGGAGATAAAACTCAGACATCTTCATCGACTTGCCTGACGTCTCGTCTTTGAACAAACCGATGTCCTGAAACCCGAGCGAATGCCCGGAAAATATCAGCGCGTACTTCTGCGCGCGGCGTCCGAACGTGATCTCGCCGTTGTTCTCAACTTCGACTTTGTTGACACACCAGTCGACGAAGTTAAGGATCGAACGCGGGTTCGCGGCGTTCTCGTTTTCCTTCTTCGGCACCTGATATTGCTTGTTCGGCACTTTGTACGACCGGACATATCGAGCTTTCCCGGGTTCCGAGAAATCACAGTAAAGGGTGGGAATCGCGGGCGAGTTGCCGTCGTAGTAAACGAAAAGGTTTGGACTGTCAGTGCCTGTTGCGGCCACCCCTTTGATCTGCTCCATGGCGTAAGCCATATCGACGGCGAGGTTGTTATCACCCGCCATGTAAATCATGATGGTCCATTCTTTTTGATTCATGGGGCTCTCCTTTCACTGATCGCACAGGGTTGAGGCTGGGAGTTGTGAATCAGTTTTACTGGATCCTATAAAATGAGACTCAACGGAATCCTTTGATTAACACGATATCTCTCGTTGCGGAAACGCGGTATGCCGCAATCTTACCATCACGTGCCACCGCAAAGCTGTTTATGAACTCCGATTTGAAATCGGTTAACTGTTTTGGAGCGCCGCCGTCAACCGGCTTGCTCCACACGTTTAGAATTCCCGAGATATTATCGACGTAAGCTACCGACCGTCCATCAGGTAGCCATCCAAACGCCAGCGGCTGCACTGATCTCGGCAGCTCGATCGTCTTGACCGGCTCACCACCGTCAAAAGGAATAAGCGCCAGCTTCGGTTGATTGCCCGCCTGCTCGTCGAAATAGAAATACGAGATCAACTTCCCGTCAGGCGAGATCGACGGCAGTTGCGCAGAACGATTCGTTAGCTGCAGAGGGGCGCCGCCATCGATGCTGACCTTCCAAAGGCTCGCTGTGCCCGAGCGCTGCGACACGAAGATCACCGAGCGACCATCCGGGGAACAAACGGGATTCGCATCAACGTAGTTCCCAGACGTTAGTTGTTTCAAGTTACTGCCATCAAGATCGACACGCCAGATATTGCGCGCACCGCCTCGATTAGATTGAAAAACCACATACCGGCCATCACCGGAAACGGACGGCTCATGATCGATGAACGCATCGGTTGTCAGTTGCTTCGTTTCGGAGCCGTCGGCATTCGAGATCCAGATGTCCCAGTTTTCTCCGGTGCGACTCGCATAAACAACTTTTCCATTCGGCGTCCAGGCGACGATGTCAGGCAGACTTGTTTTAACGATCTGCTGCGCGCGATTCTCGTCTTCATTCGCGGCCGTGATCCAGATGCTGCTGGCGTTCACCTGTTGGATCGTCGCGATCGTGCCTGAGTCCGCAGTGAGCCCGACACTGACTTCACCATAACCGTTCAAGTCGTTCGTGATTCGTCGCGCCGCACCGCCGGAGTAGGGAAGCAGCCACACCTGCGTTCCTATCGACGAGAACTCAGGCTGCGCGGTAATGACCAGACTGCTGCCGTCTGCAAGCCAGAGTACGCGGCCGACGCTGGCCCATTTTTCAGAACCAATCGGCACAGGGTTGCCGCCTTCGACCGGAACATTCACGACAGTCGCGCCCGTGCCGTTGAACATCCCGCACGCGATCTGCTTTCCGTCAGGAGACCAAGAAGGTCCTGAAGTCGAGAAGCCTTCCGGTTGTTTGCTGACGGCGACCGTCTTTGGCTCTCCACTGCCGTCAGTGTTTGCGATCATCAACGACATGTCGTTTTGGTTTCGTCGTACAAAAGCGAACTGCGATCCGTCGCGCGAGAAACCCACCGGACCGTATACGCGATCGAGAACTTTTGCTGGCGTGCCACCGAGCACGGGAATGCGATAGAGCGTGGAAACGAAATTGTTTTTCTCGAGCGTGGCGACGTAGTAGATGAATTCACCATCCGGAGAGAAAGTCGTGCCGAAATAAGCGCCAGTCTCGGGCGGAACGATGCGCACGAGGCTGTTCGTCGCTACTTGCCGGATCCACAAACTGGTTTGCTGTTCGGAATCATTCGCCGCGCAAACGACGTATTTGCCGTCAGGCGAGATCGAGACCTGGCCATTAATGTCTTCGCCGTTGAGCTTCCCGCCTGTGGTCAATGCCGTCATCTTCGCCGGCCCAACCTCTTCAGGCTTCTCGAACATTTTGTAGACGGCAAAGCCAATCACGCTGATGACAAGTAGGCCGAGGATGAGCGCTTCGATGGGAACTCTCGTCTTCCCGCGAGTCTCAACATTTGTGACGACGCGGGTATCTGCAACATTGCCCGATCGTGTTGTCGCAGCGGCGGAATCACGCAACGTGGTTTGTCTCTCGAGCGGTGTGATCGCCGACTGCGGTCCCAGCGAACGACTGAAGTCAGACATCGTTGCACCAGACTCGAGTCTTTGCTTCAGCCGTCGCAGCTTGCCCAGCATCTCTTTCGCCGTTTGCGTGCGTTCTTCACGATCTTTTGTGAGTGCCTCGGCGATGATGTATTCGAGCGGCTCCGGCACATCGGGCGCGAGCTGAGTAATGGGCTGCGGCTCGTGATCCGTAATCGCCACGATGATGTGACTCTTCGACGCGCCTTCGAAGGGCGTGTGATTAGTCACCATCTCATAGAGCACGACGCCGAGGCTCCAGATATCTGAACGCGCGTCAACATCGCGCCCGGCGGCTTGTTCGGGCGACATGTAGGTGACTGTGCCGAGCATCGTGCCCGGCTCGGTGTTCACGAGTGCGACGGTTGTTTCTTCGGGTCCCGATGACAACTCACCGCGTTCCGTCAGCTTCGCGAGACCGAAGTCGAGCAGCTTCACGATGCCGTCGCTGCGGACCATGATGTTGTCTGGCTTGATGTCGCGATGGACGATGCCGGCTGCGTGTGCGGCGACGAGTGCGGAAGCAATCTGGATCGCGATGTCGAGTATCTCGGTCAGCTTTGGGTGCCGGCGCATGTAGTGGCGGAGAGTTTCGCCTTCGACGAACTCCGTCGCGATGAAAGTCATGCCGTCGGCGCGGCCGATTTCGTAAACGGTGAGAATGTTTGGATGATTGAGCGCCGACGCGGCTTTCGCTTCCAGGACGAAGCGGTTCAACCGGCTTTGATTAGTGGCGAGCTCGGTGAACAGGAATTTCAGAGCTACAGGTCGTCCGAGCTCGGTGTCCTGCGCCCGGTACACCTGACCCATTCCGCCTGCACCAATTTTGCTGATGATGCGATAATGGGAAAGCGTCGCGCCGGGGGAAAATTCTGCCACCGCTGCCTTTTGTACGCCACTGCGGCTGATAGCGCAAGAGACCGAGCTTGGATCGGGTCAGTACCACCTGCGGTAGCGGGTGGGTGCGTAGCCTTTAGGCGCCGTACGGCTGCGCACCCACCCGCTACCGCAGGTGGTAGTGACCCAGTCCAAGTAAGCCTGAGGAGGAAGCGAATGATCTTTGTACGATTCATTCTATTCATCGGACTCACCTCAACCTTACTGCCGTCGAGCACCGTGAAAGTGAGCCGCGCTTCCAGACCTCTGCGGACCTGAGACGCATGGTCCTCTCGTTTGCAGTAACAGCGATCGTTGAGAATCTTCAGCAGATCCCGGCTAACAGCGATCCGAGTCAGGATCGAAGTTTCGTGCTGCTGCAGTTAGGCGGGTTGCATTCGGTCATCAACAATTGCTTCCGGCCATGCAGGCTGACTGGCCGCAAGGCACAGCCGATCTGCAACAGGCACTCGTGCGCGTCGAACAGGAGCTGCGTACGAGTGGACAAGCTGCTCCCACTTCTCCTCGTGCTGAGGATCCCGCGGAACCATCAGACGGGGTTGAGAGTCTGCTCGAAAAGGCTGAGGACGAGACGCCGTGGTTCTTAAAATCTTCAGTGAAAGACGATGACGGATTCAATCTCAGTTGGCAGAACACACCCGACGGCGGAATCTCTTTCATTAAAGCAACGCCGCCGCGTGACGGAGGATTGGTGAACCTGTTATCTAAACTGGAATTCAATGAGGCCATCGCACTGGCCAAGACAATCAACAACAAAGCCTTATCTCTGTCCCTCCAGGCCGCCATCTGCCGCAGCGCAATTGAGTCTCGGCCTGCGAAGCAGGCGTAAGCATGTCAAAATTACGCCGAAGGCGTTCGCTAATTTCAGCCCAGGGTTTGGAGCGGAGCGACAACCCTGGGTATGAATCCCCAAAATGCGATGAAACCCTGAAAGGGTTTGGCGGCTGGCGAACCCTTTCAGGGTTTAAGAAGAATTTATTACGCAGTCCCAGGGTTCTTCGCTACGCTTCGAATCTTGGGCTGAAATTAGCGAACGCCGTCGGCGTTAAGCGTAGCTCGCATAATCAAGAATCCGTTCGGTTTGACGAACTATTTTGCCTTCCTATAATCGTCAGCCGATGAATGATGATGATGTGTTTGAGGTGCAGCGACTGTACCCGCAGATATACATCGCCTGTCATACGGACCACGTGCGCGCGGTGTCGACAAAATGGCGCATATCGTCTCAGGATGCGTCGATCCTGGTCCATCTCGATCGTGATTCCGGACTGAGCCCGCGCGCGCTCGCAAAACATCTCGGCGTGGCGCCTTCAACGCTCTCGGCTGCCATCGCGCGTCTCGCCGATCTCGGCTACCTGACAAACGAACCCAATGGCACTGATCGACGCAAGCGCGAGCTTCGTCTGACTGCTCGCGGCGCTGAAGCAATCGCATCGACTTCAGTCCTGAATGCCGAACGCGTCCGCGCCGTGCTCAAGAAACTCAAACCGGCTGAACGAAAAGCAGCGCTGAACGGACTGGCACTACTCGCACGCGCCGCACGCCGGCTTAACGATAAGGAAGAACAATGAAGCTGCTGATCTTTATCGTCGTAGGAATTGTCGGCGGATTGTTAGTGCTGGCCGGAATCATGGCCCTGATCGGATCGAGACTGCCGAAAGCGCACGTCGTCTCGCGCTCGATTCACTTACGACAATCTCCGCAGGAAGTTTATGCCGTAGTTCGTGATTTCGGCTCAGCACCGAAATGGCGTGCGGACGTCAAACAGATCGGCGTTGATGCGCAACCGGGTAAACCAGTCTACTTTCGTGAGGAAGCAAAACACGGAACGGTGAACTACGAGCTTGTCGAAGATGTTCCGGCGCAACGAATGGTGACGCGCATTCGCGACACTGATCTCGGCTATTCAGGCCAGTGGACCTACTCATTCGCGCCCGAAAACGGCGGTACGCTCGTGACGATCACCGAGGACGGCGAAATCTCGAACGTGCTCTTCCGTTTCATGTCGCGCTACATCTTCGGCCAGACAGCGACGATTGATGCGTATCTCGAGTCGCTCGCGAAACGCTTCAGTTAACCGTCTTCTCAAAATACGCGATGTTCGCGATCATTTGTAACCAGCGAAAACCGCGCGCGCCCATCTGGTTGATCAGTTGTAGCTGCTCTGTCTCCCCCGGTGGCCACGGTCGAGTCTCGTAAACGTATCGTGGTGAAACTACTACTATAGGATCGGCCGGTTTCGGATCAGGTTTCGGCGTCTCACCATTCGTCGATAGCTCAACAACCCAGACATCCTGCCTGAAACCCCCATCCACGGCCGGAAAACGTCAGGATTGTTTGCTTCACGATAAGCACTGACCAGCACAGGCTCGTTGCCGCCTGAATGGTTGTTCCACGAAAGGTGTGAATCCTGTCCGACTTGTCCTGGCAGACTGGTGTTGCGCGCCGGTCTCATCACCGGATCGATCAAATTCTTCCGAGAATCTGATCCATCAAGATTGCGAATCACAAACTGCATGTCGTCCCATGTCGAGTCTGGCGCGGTGTCCTGGTTGATCAGCTTTCCGAGTCCGCCGACTATGAATGCGGATGAATCCTTCGACCACGTATTCTGCTCTGCCGAGCTGCCGGCAACCCAGGAGCGTCCCGGCCTGCCAATCGATTTGGAGAACTCGTCGTCAGTGATACGCGTGATCTTCGTACCAAAGGTGGGGTCGACATAAGACGTTCCCGCGCGTCCCGCAGGAGCTATTTGAGGTTCGGGATAAATATTTCTATCGGTGATCATTGCTTACTCCCCTTTGAAGTGTTTACTTAATTGCACTACCCGTCATAAGATGGCTCGACTCGTTTTTAGCCAGGGACTGAAAGACAAACGCAGACTGCGTCAGTCCGTTGATACGTAGCCTAATCCACTGAACATCACATCGGAGGTTCGGAGATGTCAGCAGCCGCACACCCTACGCGGATTGGCTCTGCCGACTTTAGTTTTCACGAGAAACTAAACACTGTTTGGCACAAACGCGCGCTCAATATTTTTACGTTTATCGTGCTGGCGCATTGGGCTGAGCATCTGGCGCAGGCTTACCAGATTTATGTGCTCGGGTGGGCGCGGCCGCGTGCGGGTGGCGTTCTCGGTTACTTCTTTCCGTGGCTCGTGAGCTCTGAGCTGATGCACTACGGTTACGCGATCGTGATGCTTATCGGAATCTGGATGTTGAGAAAAGGCTTCACTGGGACTTCGCGTAAGTGGTGGACAATCGCGCTCGTGATCCAGTTCTGGCATCACATCGAGCACGCGGTTTTACAGTACCAGGCGCTGACACATCACTATTGGTTCGGCTCGCCTGTGCCGGTCAGTTTTCTACAGACGTTCTTCCCGAAGTTTCGCGTCGAGATACATCTCTTCTATAACGCGATCGTGTTCATTCCGATGGTGATTGGAATGTACTACCACCTGTTTCCGCCAAAGGGAGAAGAAGTCGCCGCGTGTAGCTGCTCTTTGCATCGTGAGCCGATGCAGGCCGTCGCTGCTTGACGTGTTGATGCCGCCGCGAAAAGGCATACGAGGCACAAAAATAGTTTGTTTGTGCCTTTTGTGCTTTCTGGTAGCTGGTTGTCGTGACCGACCTTCTGGGATCGGTGTCAGTTTATCGTCCGAGATCGCGCCGCAACCGCCGCGTGTCGGTGTAGTGACGATCACGTTGCGTGTGATGGACGCGTCTGGAGAGCCGTTACGGGGAGCCCGCATGAAGTTGGAAGGGAACATGTCGCATGCGGGGATGACTCCGGTGTTCGTTGACGCAGCGGAAGTCGAGCCAGGACGTTACCGCGCAAACATGGAGCTCTCAATGGCCGGAGATTGGATCGTCCTCGTTCATCTGACTCTGCCGGACGGCGCGAAGGTAGAGCGGCAGTTCAAAACCACCGTGCTTAACGCCGAAGTTTAAATCATATTTCAACGCCGAAGGCGTTCGCTAATTTCAGCCCAGGGTTGGCGCGCAGCGACAACCCTGGGTCAATAAATAAAATATGAATGGAACCCTGAAAGGGTTCGCCGGGTGCCAAACCCTTTCAGGGTTTATTATTATCCTGTTCCAATCCCCCAGGGTTCTCGCTGCGCTCGAGCCCTGGGCTGAAATTAGCGAACGCTTTGGCGTAATAGAAAAGTGCGGTGAGCTTTCAGCCCCAAACCAAGACCCAACCGTCATTCGATCTGTTGCGCGTTCCCCTCATCGGCAGCCTGCTCAAGCAGCGCCACGCACGCACGCTGCTTCAGATCCCACTATTCATCATCAGTGTCACGATGATCCTGCACGGGCTGTTTGGTCCACAGCTCGCGCCGAAGAACCTCGCGACGACATTCACGTGGGTCCACTTTCGCGGCGCGCTGGTGCTCGTACTCTTATTCGCCGGGAATTTATTTTGTCTCGCCTGTCCGTTCATGCTCGTGCGGAATTTCGTGCGCAAGTTTGTGCGGCCGGTGCGCAACTGGCCGCGTCCTTTGCGTAACAAGTGGCTCTCGATCGGACTGTTTGTCGCGATGCTGTTTGTTTACGAGTGGCTCGATCTCTGGGCGTCGCCGTGGTGGACTGCGTGGCTGATCATCACTTACTTCGCGGGCGCGCTCGTGATCGATTCTATTTTCAAACACGCGACGTTCTGCAAGTTTGTCTGCCCGATCGGGCAGTTTAACTTCGTTGCTGCGACTGCTTCGCCGCTCGAAGTTACGGTTCGCGATCACGATGTGTGCGCGCAGTGTGCGACGAAGGATTGCATACGCGGCGTGCGTGAGCCTGCTGCGCCGCTCGTCGTGATTCAGCGCGGTTGTGAGCTGGCGCTGTTTCAACCACGCAAGACGGGCAATCTCGATTGCAACTTCTGTCTCGACTGTGTGCAAGCATGTCCGTACGACAATGTGGGTGTGATGAGTCGTGTGCCGGCCGCGGAGTTGGGTGTGGATCCGATGCGAGCCGGTGTCGGATTCGTCTCGAGGCGTAATGATCTGGCTGCGCTCGTGATCGTGTTTACGTTTGGCGCTTTGCTGAACGCGTTTGGGATGGTGAGTCCGGTTTATGCGCTCGAGCAGTGGCTGGCGAACGCGCTCGGTATTAGATATGAGTTGCCGTTGCTGGCTTTCGTGTTTGCGTTGTTTCTGGTTGTCGAGCCAGTGCTGTTGATGGGCGTGGCGGCGTGGTTGACGCGTGTGTGGGGTGGGAATAAGAACTCGCTGTTGGCGATTGCGGTTCGTTACTCGTATTCACTCGCGCCGCTCGGATTCGGAATCTGGCTCGCGCACTTCGCGTTTCATTTCTTGACCGGGTTGTACACGATCGTTCCGGTAATACAGTCCGCGGTTGGATTTCTCGGCGAGCCGCGTTGGGGTACGCCCGGTTTGGCGCCGAATGTGGTCCAGTTGTTTGAGTTTGGGTTTATCGTGCTTGGATTACTCGGGTCGCTGTTGGTAAGTTACGCCATCGCGTCGGCTGACGAGGTTCGGCCCACGCGCGTCTTCGTCGTCTGGGCAGCGTTATCGATCGTCATTGCCGCCGCAGCCTTCTGGCTCATGTCCCAACCAATGGAAATGCGCGCAGTTGCTTTCGGCAGTGGTTGAGCCTTAGACAGGATTTACAAGATTTAGGCAGGATTTACATGTTCATCCTGAAAAACCATGTAAATCCTGTCGACAATTACCTATCGCATGAGCAGTGGTTCACATCTTCGACGACACGTGTTGCCGCTGGTCATCGTTTTGCTGTTGGCCCAAAGCACCTTCGCACACGAAGGGCCGCCGTTTCCGTTATTCGTCGATCAAAAACTCGATCGTTACGTTGTTTCACTCTGGTCTGATCCGGACGTCGGCGACGCGCTGTTCTTTGTGATCGTCAACTCACAGTCAGAACTGCCGCCAGACTTGCAAGTCCAGATCGGCGTCCAGCCCACGAGCGGTCGATTGCCGGAAGCGTTTTATACCGGCGAACGCGAGAGCGTGTCAGGCCAGGTACAATTTCGTACGCTCGTGCACTTCGACGCCGGAGAACTCTGGCGCGTGCGCGTGCGGCTACAAAGCTCCCACGGAACTGCGGAAACAGTCACGACAGTCGAAGCCACACCACCGGGTTACGGCCGCTGGGATCTGCTCGTATACCTGCTTCCATTCCTGGCCGTCGGAGTGTTATGGGCAGTAGCGATGATCAGAAAGACAAAGCGTCGAACTGGAGATAAACATGCCTGATGTTCTGACTCGACTTTCCCACTGGGCCAACGAGCGACGCAAACTCGTCTGGCTCTCTCTCTTCGTGCTGATCGCGATCGTGCTCGCGATCGTGTTGACGCCCGTCTTCCTGATCATGCCGTTCAAGGCGCAAACACCGCGCGCCGTCGAAGTCTCTTACATGATGCGTCGTTGGTCGCCAGTCATAACCGTGCTGGCTTCGCTGCTCATTCTCACCTTGACGATCAAGCTTTGGCTCGGCGGCCGCTGGTGGAGCCGGATCATACTCGTGCTACTCCTCGCGCCCGTATTCGCTGCAACCTGGCTCGCGCGTCAAAACCACTTCGAGTGGATGTTCAATCCGCTACCGAATCCCGCGTATGCAAAAGCTTCCGATGTCACGTTTGTAAACGACTACGATCGTGTCTTGTCCATCACGATCAATAACGAATCCGTGGCGTACCCCATTCGCTTGATGGGTTATCACCACGTCGTGCAGGACACGGTTGGCGGCACGCCGATCGTGGCGACGTATTGAACGCTCTGTCACACCGGTCTGGTGTGGGAATCGACAGTCGACGGACGCGTGCTGCACTTTCACCTTGCAGGCATCAACAACCAGAACTTCATCATGCATGATGAAGAGACGGGAAGCTGGTGGCAACAGGTCAGCGGCAAAGCGATTCATGGTCCGTTGCAGGGCCATCAGCTCAAGAGTGTCTTTCATGACGAGGTCTCATTCGCGATCTGGAAGCGCGAGCAGCCGCAAGGACGTGTGTTGAAGCCTGACGAGAAGATCGCTTCGAGTGATCAGTATGAAAAGTCCGACTGGGAAACAAAGGTCGGACGAATGCGCGTAGTGGAGGGCGTTGACGTCGACAAGCGGCTCGCGCCGCGGACGCTCGTGATTGGCGTTACTATTGACGGAAAGTCAGCGGCTTATCCCCTCGACGCATTAAAGAAGCAAAGCCCAATTATCGATTTAGTCGGCTCGACTCCGATCGTCGTCCTGTTGGGTGAAGACCGTCGCTCCGTACGTGCGTTTGAGCGCACGATTGACGGGCGGCGCCACGAGTTCTTTCAAAAGACGGACGGTGGCGACTTTCAACTGGTCGATGCAGAAACCGGCAGCACGTGGAACTTTGAAGGCAAGGCGACGAGCGGGCCTTTGGCCGGAAAACAGTTGAAGAGAGTCTTTGTACTGGAAGATTACTGGTTCGACTGGCGCCTCTACCATCCTGACACGCGACTTTACGATCTCAAATAGGGAGTAACGCCACAAAGCAAAGCTTTAGTCACAAGAAGCACAAAAAGCACAAACCTTACGAAAAACTATTTGTGCTTTCTGTGCTTTCTTAATGCGGTGGCATCCGTCATCTCTCACGATCTGCCTTCACGGGTCTCGCACACCAAAGTGCTCGTGATCTTCAGCGGATTGCTGCTCGTGATGTTGCTCGGAGCGCTCGACTCAACCATTCTCGCCACCGCGCTGCCAACTATCGCCAACGACCTTGGAGGCTTGGCCCATCTTTCGTGGGTCGTCACCGCTTACCTGCTTGCACAAATCATCGTTACTCCGATTTACGGAAAGATCGGCGATCTTTACGGACGTAAGCATGTGCTCCAGTTTGCGACCGTGCTGTTTCTGATCGGCTCTGCGCTGTGTGGTCTAAGTCGCAGCATGACACACTTGATTCTCTTTCGTGCGATCCAGGGCTTTGGTGGTGGTGGATTGATGCTGACGACTCAAGCATTGGTCGGCGACATTATCCCTCCCATCCAGCGCGGCCGTTACCAGGGCATCTTCGGCACCGTACTGGGAGTTGGATCAGTTGCCGGGCCGCTTTTGGGTGGTTACTTCACGAGCAATCTGACGTGGCGCTGGATTTTCTATATCAACTTGCCGCTCGGGATTCTCGCCCTTGTGGTTTTAACGGCAACACTGCCCGCACTAGACTGTTACCAACGACACGTGATCGATTATCTCGGCGCGGCATTGTTCGCGGTTTCGCTTGCGGCAGTGATTCTGGTGATCGATCTCGGCGGCGTTGCGTACCCCTTTTCGTCTCCGTTAATGATCGGGTTGATGGTCCTCTCGACTGTCGGTCTAACCTTATTCATCTTTGTCGAACGACGTGCCGAGGAGCCGCTTCTTCCGCTGCGATTGTTTCGCATCAGGGATGTTTGGGTCACGTCGGCAATGGGATTGATTAATGGCTTTGCGTTGCTGGGCGCTATCACTTACCTGCCGTTGTTTTTTCAGATAGTGAAGGGGATGAGTCCGACCGAATCCGGCCTGCGGACGATTCCGTTTATGGGTGGCACCCTCGTCACCTCGACTCTGGCGGGACAGATTGCGAGCCGGACCGGCAGGTATAAGATCTTTCCAATAATCGGCACAGCCACAGTGACGCTCGCGTTGTTTCTAATTTCCAGAATGACCGCAGACACGACGCATCTCACGATTGTGGGTTTAATGCTGCTGTTAGGTCTTGGGCTCGGCTTCTTCATGCAGATGCTGATCGTCGCGGTGCAGAATGCGGTTGAGCATCACGATCTTGGTGTTGCCACCTCGAATGCGGCGTTGTTTCGTCTCATCGGTGGATCGTTGGGTACTACGCTGCTCGGTGCGGTGCTCGCAAGCCGGCTCCTCGAGACGAAGTCCTTGATGGCGTCCTTGAGCACCGTGTTTTTAGTTGCGTCTGTGGTTGCATTCTGCGGGCTATTACTATCGTTCTTGTTACCGAGACGATGTCTCAGGGAAACAATAGCCGCAGCCACGGAAGCGAACATCTGCGGTTACGCGTTTGCATTGCGACAGAATTCGGATTCGCGCGCCCACAAGCTTAGACACGAATAGAACCGAAAAACTTTAACCACAAGACGCACAAAAAGCACAAACCTTCTGGCGGCGACACTGCCGGCGCAGACGTCATACAAGCAACACGCGATCGATTATCTCGGCGCGGGATTGTTAGCTGCTTCACTCGCGGCTGTGATCCTTGTGACAGATCTCGGCGGCGTTGCGTATCCGTTTCGTCTCCGTTGATGATCGGGTTAATCGTCGTTGCGGTTGTTGGTCTAATCGCGTTCATTCTCGTCGAGCAACGTGCAGCAGAGCCGGTTTTGCCGCTGCGACTCTTTCGCATCAGAGACGTTTGGGTCACTTCGGCTGTGGGGTTAATTATCGGTTTTGCGCTGCTTGGTTCTGTCACCTATTTGCCGCTATTTCTTCAGATAGTGAAGGGAATGAGCCCGACCGAGTCCGGCCTGCGGATGATTCCGCTCATGGGTGGCACGCTCGTCACCTCGATTCTTTCCGGGCAGATCGCGAGTCGCACCGGCAGGTACAAGATCTTTCCAATCATCGGTACGACGATGGTGACGGTCGCGTTGTTTCTAATCTCGAGAATGACAGCGCAGACGAGCAATCTCACGATTGCGACGCTCATGCTGCTGCTTGGGTTTGGGCTCGGGTTTGTCATGCAAATACTGATCATCGCGGTGCAGAACGCGGTCGACTATCACGACCTCGGAGCGAGTTGGGCCGCAAAGGGAAAGTTGATCCAGCGAAGATCGATACGGCAAAGGCGGAGCTACTTGATAAATCTCTGATCGCAGCAGCTTCGACCTCAGATGTCTATAAACTCACGCATACCGGCTGTGAAATCTACAACCGCTTAGTCGCAGCTCGGCGCGAACACCTCGCAGAGCTTTGGCCCGAGTGGTCACCAAAGAAGCGCGAGGACGTGGCCGCGATCCTGCGCCACCTCGCTCGCGAGCTCATTCCCGAAACAAAACCAGCTTAGCCACAAAAGGCACAAAAAGCACATAAAAGATTTTTTGTGCTTTTTGTGCCTTTTGTGGCATATTGTCTGCCGTTTCAAGCAACCGCAATCCTCGCAGTTCCGAGTTTTACCAGCAAGTTACAAGAGGGCACGAACATGGCTCATACAGTTGAGGATTTACTCAACATGACTGACGTTCAGCTCGACGAGCTCTTCGCGAACGGTACTGTCAACGAGATTCCCAGTGGCGAAGCCAAAGGCACCGCCATCATCGCTAACAGCACGAGGTTCAGCGATGAGATCGCGCAGTTCGTCAACTTCTTCGCCTGGCAGGGAAAAACGTTTGACCCTGAGGAAGGCGTGCTCAGAAATCGCATCACGCACTTTGGCTTCAACGCCATCATCGCCAAAGTCTACAAAGCACCGAGCTGGTTAGATCAGAAGGAATGCATCGTTCTGGACTATTCAAAGACGTCGCTGGTCGCGCGCTGGATTCGAGATGAGATTCGCCTCATCGATCCGAATTTGTATCTGGGACGTGTTTACTGGGGCGAGAAACCTCTGATCCATTTCGCGCTCGAATTCACACCCTTACCCCCAAAGGAACTACTATGAAATTTGGCTGGCTACTTAGAGACTCTGCTCAAGTGACGATCGTCTTCTTTGCGCTCGTGGCTGTTGCGGTCTTCACGCAGTACTTCAAGACAACGATTACCAGATCGCTGCCGTTCTGGCTGCGCGCCTTGCTCAAGGCGGCGCCTGCGCTATTCCTGACGTGGCTCTCGTGGTATGTGGAGATGCCGCTCGCCGCCCTCCTGTTCCTGCTCTGCGCGCTCGGAGATATCCTGCTCGATCTTCCTGAAGACAAATTCAAGAACGGCTTTGCACTCGGAGGCGTGTCATTTGCGGCGGCGCTGATCGTTGTTTGTATTTTGAGTTACGGACATCAGCAACCAGGGAATCCGCTTGTGCCGCTCGCGATAACAAACATCGTGATTGCGATCTTCGTCCTGCGCTGGGTGCTGCCGAGACTTCGCGGGTTCGAGCGCATCCTTGAAGTTGTTTATTTCGGACTGTTGATTGTCTCGAACCTGTTTGCGTCGATGTCTTATGTGCCTGTATTTCTGGGAAGTTCCTTGTGGTTCATGTCTGATCTGTCGATCGGGTTGGGTGCGAAGGTTTCGGACGATCCGGTAAACAGCTTGGACACGCTCGGTCTCTACGATCTCGGTCTTTACTTTCTCGCGATCGGCTTCCTGGGTCACGTGATACCTTGAGCTAACAACGCCAGGTAGAAGCAGGAGCGACGCACTTCGCTTCGCGCCAAAGGCGCGAGATATAAAAGCCAGGGGCAAGCGCGAAGCGCGTCGCCCCTGGTTAACAAGACCACACGAGGTCGAGGCCTGAAAGGCCCGGAATAACCACAGGCTATTACGCCCTTTCAGGGCTCAAACGGTTGATCGATTACTTACCAGGGGCGACGCGCTGCGCGCTTGCCCCTGGCTTTCATATCTCGCGCCGTTGGCGCGAAGCGAATACCGCTAACCCTCACTTTTCAAAAAAGCGCTCACATGTTTATATTGTGCTTCTTTGATGAGCAGAAGGGTTGCACTGTGTTTTGTCTTGATGATCGTTGCGGGTGTCGCTGTTTGGGCCGCGTTTCGCTATCGTGCCGTACGACGCAATCAACGATTCCAATCAACCAGCCAAACTAACCTCACTGCGAATACAAGCCCCGACTGGAACCTCGCGGTCGAGAAAGTCAAAGCCGAACGAGATGCGTCGCTGGGCGGCGCTCTCGAAATCCCACCTGAGCTGAAGCACTACGAAGAGCGTTACTGGTTTCTCGCCACACAGGTCGCGGAAATCGAGAAATACCGGATCCACACCTGCCAGGATTATCTCGATCTCGCCGGAATGATAGAGCGACACGAGCTCGTTCCGTTGCCCGCTGTCACGGACACTTACATCCTTTTTGGCATCGGGCAGCGTGCAAACGAGGAGCCGTTCGAGCCTTTTCAAGAAGATAACAATCAGAACGCGAATGCTGAGCCTAAGGTGGTGCCGCCGGAGGCGTTCAAGGCCTTACAGGACCTCGCGCAGAACTTCAATGGACGCTCTTACGACCTGAACAATCCTTCAGATCGATACGCGCTAAAGGTCAACATGCTGAGCTCGATCAGACCGGAGGCGCTGAAGATTATTGAGCAGGTGGCGTCGGCTTATCACAGGCAGTTTGATCGACCGCTGCCGGTGAGCTCGATGGTGAGGCCGGAGCAGTATCAACATTCGTTGCGGAGAGTAAACCGGAACGCCGTGACCATCGACGCGCCGCCACATGCGACCGGTCTGGCATTCGATATTGACTATCGCTACATGAGCGTGGCAGAGCAAAACTTCGTGATGCGCGAGCTCGCGCGCTTAAAGACCGAAGGGCGCATTGAAGTCATACGCGAGCGGTCTGCGAATTATCATGTGTTCGCTTTTATTCACGGTGCGCGACCGAGTGACGATCTGATTACTGCGTCGCTCGAGAAGGCTGGTGCGCCGCCGAAGGAAGAAGAAGCGCATCACACCGAGGCTAAACCGCAAAAAGTGAAAGCCAGAGCAGGGAAATCGCAACGCGGGCGAGGAAAACCTCGTGTAGCGCGCGTGAGCAGAAAACGACGTCGTTAATTGTTTTGTGCCTTTTGTGCCTTTTCGTGGCTAATTTTAATCGTGCGGCGCGAACCGTATCAGCACCTTGCGCATCCTTAATTTTCATGTTGATTATGAGGAACCTGAGGCTGCAAATAGGTGTCATTGTGACCGCACTCGCCGTGGCGGTCAGCGCTCAATCACCTCGTCCCAATAAAAAAACATCCGTTGTAACAACCTCATCAACTACGAGTAGCTCAGCCTTTGCAGCGGCCGCTACGACGAACGTCACGCTCCGCAACGATCTCTCCTGGACCTTCGGCGGCAAGCAACAACGTGGCTGGTATCTCTACGATCTCTTGATCGGAAAAACTCTCAACACCAAACACGATCCCACCACAAGCGACTTCGCTGCATCGGTCGCATCGTGGCAAAAGCGACATGGCATCGCCGCAGACGGCATTCTCGATGAAGACGCGTTGATGGCGATGGTCTCGCAGTGGCAAGGCAATCGACTCAAGAACCGCAACTATGCGACGCCTGATGAATTGCTGATAGCGCCAGCTTCCGATTTTTACGATCCTTCACGTGCTGAAGAGTTGCGCCAGGTTGAGCGCAAAACTTACGCCGCCTACAAAGAAATGGTCGCCGCGGCGCTGGCTGATCCAACGCTGAAGCTCCCCTCGCAGCAGTATTTCAAGATTGTCTCTGCATTTCGCTCGCGTGAGTATCAAGAGAACCTGCGTCGAAAATCACCGAATGCAGGCAGCGCGGGTCTCGCAGTTAACAATAGTCCGCACTTCACCGGCCGCGCTTTGGATCTGTACGTCGGCGGTAGTCCCGTCGACACAAAAGATGCGAATCGCGCGATCCAGGTCAACACTCCCGCCTATCGATGGCTCGTCGAAAACGCTGAGCGCTTTGGCTTTCGTCCATACTTTTACGAGCCCTGGCACTGGGAATACGTGAAGTGATCTAAATTTCCTTTGACTCGAGACGGTTTCAGCGTTAGTTTTCCATCCTGATGTTACCGTTCAAGTCTTACGGACGCATTGACCGTTCGGAGGGGAAAGCTCTATTGATCGCGGGTCTCTGTTGCCTTGCGTTCATCGCCTTTCTCAGTGGTCTGTACCGCCTGCCTGCGGCAAAGAAGCGCAAGGTGGTGACCAACATCACAATCCCTACGCCATTGACTCCCAACAAACTCCTCGAGCCTGAACCGCCGCCGCCGATGAATATGACCGAGAGGTACCGCATTATCCCTGAAAACTTCAAACACATCGATTTCGGAAATCACTCTTATGGCCCGTATCCACATCCAAACGGAACGGTGATTGGTCTCACGCTAAGAGATGGCGAACTTGAACTGCCGAAAAAATCAGGCTGGTTTGAGCTAAAGGATGTTTACTACAAAGATTTCACGCGTGATGGAAGACCCGAGGCGATCGTGAGGCTTTCGCACGTAGAGTGTGGTGGCTCGTGCGATGGTGGCTCGGATCTTTTCTACATCTACACTCAGCGTAATAGTCAGCTCGAAACGCTTTGGAAGTATGAGACGGGGAGTTACGCGTATGGCTGCGGGCTAAAGTCGCTTACGATTTCAGACAAGCAACTGGTGTTGGAGTTGTTTGGCCGCTGTCCGGAGCAGAGGGCAGACAATCCCCGGGCGTCGAAGTTCCTTACAAAGGATTATACGTTTATTCTCTTCGAATTCGACGGGGCGCACTTTAACCGAAAATTGATAGAGGCCTTCGACAGCGAGACAGCAGTAGACGTGAAGAACTACCAACCTCCAATCAACATCTATTAGTCCCCTCGCATAGGTATTAGTCGAGCTTGGATGAGGTCAGTACCACCCGCGGTAGCGGGTGGGTGCGTAGCCGTGATGAGTCCGTCGCCACACAGCTACGCACCCACCCGCTACCGCGGGTGGTACTGACTGTTATTGTGCGTAACGCAGGTAGACAGTGCGTGTCTCCGAGTAGAACTCTATCGCTTGTGGTCCTTGTTCGCGCATGCCGTAGCTTGACTCTTTCGTCCCACCGAACGGCAGTTGATACTCAACACCCGCAGTCGGCAGGTTCACCGTGATCAAGCCCGCTTCGATCTGGTCGATGAACTGGTGCACTCGCGTCAGGTCCCTTGAAACGATCGACGCCGAGAGTCCAAAGCGCACACCATTCGCGATCTCCATCGCATTCTCGAAATCTTCCGCAACCATCAGGCCAAGCACCGGGCCAAACACTTCTTCCTGCGCGATTCGCATCTCCGGAGTCACGCCGGCAAAGATCGTAGGCTCGATAAAGTAACCTTTGTCATACTCACCGCCAGACAGTCGATTGCCACCGCACAACAACTCCGCACCTTCGTCTTTCGCAACCCGGATGTACTCGAGATCCGTTTCGAGTTGATTTGCGTCAACCGCCGGACCGATCTGCACCCCGGCATTTAGTCCATTACCGATTTTCAGACTGCGTGTCTTTTCTTTTAGTAGTTCTACCAGCGGCTCATAGATCGGACGCTCGATGATTGCGCGACTACAAGCCGTGCATTTCTGACCAGTCGAGAAGAACGCGCCGTTGATGAGAATGTCAGCCGCGTAATTCAGATCCGAATCACGCAGGACGATGGTGGGGTTCTTTCCACCCATCTCCAGTTGTACACGCAGCTTTCGATCGGAAACTTTCCGATACAACGCATCACCGACCGAAGTAGAGCCAGTAAACGAAATCCCATTGATCGCCGGATGACTGGTTAATGGATCACCAACAGCGCTGCCGCTTCCGGTGACGTAGTTGACGACGCCTTTCGGAATATTCGCTTCGTGCAGCGCTTCGACGAGTCGGTAGGAACTTAGCGGCGCCAGCGAGGCGGGTTTCAATACGACAGTGTTTCCCGCAATCAACGCGGGCGCGAGTTTCCATGCGGGAATCGCTGACGGAAAATTCCAGGGTGTGATCAGTGCCACGGTGCCGAGTGGCTTACGGATCGTGTAGCAGAGAACTTGCGGACGCTCGGAAGGAACGTTGTAACTGAATTGCCGCGTGCCTTCACCGCCGAAGTAACGAAAGATATTGATCGCGCGCGTGACTTCGCCGATTGCTTCAGGCAGCGTCTTACCTTCTTCGCGCGTCATCTCCTCGCCAAGCTGTGGCAACTTGCTCGCGAGTAGCTCCGCCGCCTTGAAAAGATACTCGCCGCGCTTCGTAGCCGGCATCGCGGCCCACTCGCCTTGTGCTGCGACTGCTGCCGCACATGCTGCCTCCACGTCAGCTTCGTTTGAAGCTTGAAACGTGCCGACAACCCCATCGAAATTCGCTGGATTGATGTTGGGAAAAGTCTTGCCTGACGTACTCTCTACAAACTCGCCGTTGATGTAATTGCGAAACGCGTCCACGCTGTCTCCTTACGATTTTTTATGGCTTGGAATTGCGGGCATCCTAACATATTTAGACTGTCGTGCCTTGAGAGCCGTTTGGGCGTAGAATAGGCCAGCCTCGTCACTCGTTATCACCCGGAGCAAGCTATGGAAGAAGATCTGGAAAAAACTCAGATACTGAACCGCTCACTCGAAACCCCTGTAGCAGAACCAACGGAAGCCGCTGCCGCCAAGACGGCGAAACTGCCGCGTCTCGACAGCGGTGCTTTCAGAGTCCTGGCTGAAAAGAAGGAAGAAGAGTTTCGCATCGGGCAGAGTAAGATCTTGCAAAAACTCGCGGCGAATGCGCCGCTGAGCGAGATCCTCGAACGGCTCGTGCTGCTGATCGAAGCGCAGGCGCCGGGCATGCTCTGTTCCGTGTTGCTGCTCAGCGAAGACGGCGACCATGTTCGTCACGGTGCGGCGCCGAGTCTGCCGCCGGAGTATGTGCAGGCCATCGACGGCTCGGCGATTGGACCAAAGCACGGTTCGTGCGGCACTGCGATGTATCGCGGCGAGCCGGTTGTTGTTACGGACATCCTTACTGACTCGCTTTGGGAAGACTACAAAGATCTCGCAATCGCGAATGGACTGCGTGCGTGTTGGTCGACGCCGATATTGTCAGGCCGCGGGAAAGTGCTCGGCTCGTTTGCGATGTACTATCGCGAGCCGCGCACGCCGACGGGCGAAGAGGCTGGTCTCACTGAAGTCGCAACGCGCATTGCCGGACTGGCGATCGAGCATCACGCCGCAAAGGCGATCCTCGCGCGCACTCAGGCCGAGCTGGCCCAGGCGTCTTATGCCGCAAGCAAAGGGAAGGCAGCAGCTTCCAGCGTTGGTGAAATCAACCAACAACTCAACGCTATCCTGGAGAACGCAAAGAAGTGTCTCGAGCTGCTCGACGAAGACAAACCTGACATCGCGAACTTCCGTGGCCCACTTACAAGCATCTCCAACCACGGCCAGCAGGCGCTGAACGTCATCGCCCGCATTCGTTCTTCTTAATCTTGTTCATCTTGTAAAATCCTGTAATCCTGTCAAAACAACTAATATGTATAAGACACTCATTGTGATTTTGACCCTCATCACCGCCGTATCAGCACAGAAACCCTGTCCAACCGCCTCTAAATTTGGTCCTGACGATCAAATCGGCAACGTCAACTACATCACCCCGGCGAAGACACTCGCTGCCTCGAAACTAGTCACGACCGGCAAGTCTTATCGACTCGGTATCGAAACAAATAAAGACACACCCGCATATCCTCCACGCACGTTTGCGGTCACGATTGTCCAACCAGGCCAGACAGGCGGTGGCTCGCTCGGCCCAACCAAGACCACATACAACGACGACATGATTACCGGCTGGGCCGGCGTTGGCACACAGCTCGACGGCCTAGGCCACATCGGTCTCGACGGTCTCTATTACAACTGCAACAAGGCCGCCGACTTCGCGATGACCGATGGTCTGAAGAAACTCGGTGTCGAACACGTGCCGCCCGTGGCTACGCGCGGCGTGCTGCTCGACATGGCCGGTTACTTCAACACCGACATCGTCAAAGAGGGAACTGCGTTCAATCGTGCGGAGATCGAAGGCGCGATGAAACGTCAGGGAATCAAGTCGATCGAGAAGGGCGACGTTGTGTTGTTCTACACTGGCTGGCTGAAGCTGCTCGGCAAAGACAACAAGCGCTACAGTTCAGTCGCGCCGGGACTCGGAAAGGAAGGCGCGAAGTTTCTCGCGTCGTTGGAAGTGGCGATGATCGGTTCCGACACGTGGAGCTTCGAGGTTGTTCCGTTTGAGAAGGACGTTGGCATCTTCGAGGTGCACCAGATTCTCATTCCCATGAACGGCATTCACATACTCGAGAACGTCAACACTGAAGAAATGGTGCGTGACCAGGCCTGGGAGTTTCTCTTCACCCTCGGCCCCGCGCGCATCACGGGCGGCGTGCAGTCCATCATCAATCCGATCGCCATTAAGTAGTAGAAAGCTCTGCGCAGTCTCTGCGGTCTCTGCGTCTCTGCGGTTTACTTGTTCTCCAGATAAGTTCACCGCAGAGACGCAGAGGACGCAGAGACTGCGCAGAGACGCTAATTATCTGAAACTGTCGGTGGCGCGGACGAGTGCGTCGGTTATGCCGGGCTCAGTGGCGGCGTGGCCCGCGTTGGGAATGATCCTCAACGTCGCTTCCGGCCAGGCGCGATGCAGGTCCCACGCATTCATCACCGGGCAGACGATATCGTAACGACCGTGCACGATCATTCCGGGAATGTGTCGAATGCGATCGACGTTTTCAATCAGATAATTATCAGTCTCGAAGAAGCAGTTGTTCACGAAGTAGTGACACTCGATACGCGCTAACGCAATTGCCATCTCCGGCTCGGTAAACTCGTCAATCAGGTTCTGGTCGGGAAGCAGCTTCAAGGCACTCGCTTCCCAGTTGGACCACGCCTTCGCGGCTTCAAGGCGAACGTCTACATCATCACTCGTGAGCCGTTTGTAGTAAGCACGAATCATATCGCCGCGCTCAGCTTCAGGAATGATGCTTACATACTGTTCCCACACCTCCGGGAAGATCGCGCTCGCGCCCTGGCTGTCTTCATAGAACCACCTGATCTCTCTCGGACGGCACAGAAAGATGCCACGCAGCACCAGTGCACGCACTCGTTCCGGATGCGTCTCGGCATAAGCGAGCGCGAGGGTGCTGCCCCACGAACCGCCAAACACGAGCCACTGATCGATACCAAACTGTTCGCGAATCAGCTCGATATCCTGGACGAGGTGCCACGTCGTGTTGTCTTCGAGCGAAGCGTGCGGCTTGCTTTTGCCCGCGCCGCGTTGTGCGAAGAGGATCACGCGATACGCGTTCGGATCGAAGAAGCGACGGTAGTCAGGCACGAGCCCAGCGCCGGGACCACCATGCAGAAACACAACCGGCTTACCGTTCGGCGTGCCCGATTGCTCGTAATAAAGCTCGTGAACTGGCGACACGCGGATGTAACCGCTGTCGTACGGCTCAATCGCATCGTAAAGAGTTCGCAGTGTTTCCATATTGGACCGATTATCGCGGCAGCGCGTGCCGTTCGCAAATGCTTTGCGTCCAAGATCATTGTTGGATCGGGGTCAGTACCACCCGCTACCGCGGGCGGTACTGACCCGATCCAAGTTACCGGTCTAAATTGAGGAAGAGCTTGATGCGAGCGATCTCCGCGTCGAGCTCGCGTTTGAAATCACCCTCGCGTGGCGGTTCTTTGACGTAGCCGAGTTCACAAACAAGATCGCCATTCTTCACTAACAGGTTGGCCCAGCCCGTGATTCTATCGCGCCAGAGCAGCGGCATCGCGTAGTAACCGAGCTTGCGTTTGGGGATGGGTGTGTAGGCTTCGAAGCGATAGGTCCAGCCCCACAACAACTCGAAACGCTTGCGATCGTGTACGACCGGATCGAACGGCGCCAGAATGCGGACCACTTCCGGAGTCGACTGGTTGCCGGTGTTTTCATCAGCCGGCCAGTACCAGTCGACATTTCCAACACGCGCGTGAGTCAGGCGCTGTTTCGCACGTTGCACCGCGCCCGGGATCTCCTTCTGCAACTGCGGCGCCGCGTATCGCAATCGTCTCAGATAATAAGAGAGACTCGGACCAGGCAATGGCGCGTAGATCCGCACGACGACATCAACGAGCGCATCAATCCGCGCGCGCCGCTCGGCTGCACCGCGCGGGACCGGCTCGTGTTTGTGCTCGGAATAAATGCGAATGCCTTTCTCACGACGGACGATGCGCAGCAGTCCCGCGTAATGCATCGCGTCGAGCAGATGAGTAGTGGCGCTTGAAGAGCCGCCCCAGTAGTTCGTGACGGTGCCATGCGCGAAGTGTTCATCGACTTCACGCGGATGCACCACGCCACGCTCGCGCACGAAGTCGAGCAGCAATTTTGCTTTACTTTTCTGAAGCATTGGGCGCGGATGCATCAGGGCCTGGAGTGATCGTGTGACGTAGCCGTAGTTGACGAAGACATCCTCTTCGATATCGAGGGATGTGTAACGACGTTCAAGATCACCAGCACGATAATCTTTGACGCGATGCCGCAGTATCAGATCCTGCGCGCGTGCCGGTGCGCGAATCGGATCAGCCTGCACGAAGCCCATCTGTTGCAGGGCGCGATTGAGTGTTGTTGGTTTCGGGAAGTTCCGTGTGACTGTGAATCGTCGCAGGTCAGCGATTATGATCGGCACTGTGCAAGGATAACAGGATTTGCAGTATTAACAGGATAGATCCTGAAAATCGTGCAAATCCTGTAATCCTGTGAAGGTATGCTTAGTAATGCAGCACCGCGGTGTAGAAATCATTCAAGTCTGACACCGTCGTCGTGTTGGGAGCCACGGCGAGTTGAATCGTGTGTGAACCCTGCGTCAGCTTAATCGGAAGATAGACGGGTACGACGGGGCGGTGGGTGGAGGCAGCATTCGAAAAAACATTTGCCGTTCCGATAACGTTGCCGTCAAGTGATACCTGGATTCCAATCATGTTGTTTGCAGTCTGCGTCCAAACCGAACCCTGGACTTCGAGATACATCTGCATGTCGCCGGGCGCCATGAACGATGCTTTGACGGGTAACGGGCCTTTTTGATTACCAATAATAACCTGAACTGCCATTGGGAGGGTTCCTTCCGTGAACTAGATGGGTAAAGCGCCGGGGAAGGTAGTCGTTTCGAGTTTGATTGTCAATGAAATGTCGTTACACAGCTTCGGGTAATCAGGACGCTAACTTCAATAACCCGACCCTCTCGTTACCCGAAAGGCTTTTGGTGGACCAGCAAGGATCGACTGCGCCAGCTTCACCTGGGCCATCATCCGGATCTCACTTCTGTCAAACTGCGCCGCCACTTCCACGGCCCGATCAAAGTCGCACCACGCATAGTAGGCAGCGTTCTGCGCAAGGAAAGTGAGCAGCTCGCCGAGATTGCCATCGGCAGACATATTCCACTCACCGTCGCGCATGTAATGGACGTCGAAACCGTCGAGCTTCGCCGCGGCGTCAATCAGCTCGTTCAGTCTTGGAAGCAAAGATTCCATCATTGCGAGTCCACGATCACTCTTTTCCACGCAGTACAACAGCGCGAGAGCGAGCTCACTAAGAATTCGGTTCTTAGCTGGTTTCTCCGTCTCGAGCATTTCAGCCGTTTCATCGAGCAGCTTCAAAGCTTTCGCCCGATTTTTTGCTGTGCTCCCACTAACGACATTAACCAAAAAATCGATTCGGTTTTCTATACGCGTTATCTCATTGAGCTCCTTTTCAAGTGAGGCCATGTCCTCATCACTTATTTCGGTTATTCCGTCAACGGCATCGAGCGTCTCGAGAAGCCGTCGCTGCGTCCACGGGTCGGTAATTTGCTTCGCGATCTTTCGTGCGCGCTCGCTGTCACCCTCTTCCTCGGCTTTTTCCGCGGCCGCCCAGTAAATTGAGCCTTCGTTCTGTGGAAATTTTTGAGCTATTTCAACCATGTCATCGACATCTCCGCCTGCCGCGATAACTTGTTCCAGTGCAGAGAGTCCCGGTTGACCATTCAGCATTACTAAGTGACGATTGGGTGCTGGACCAAAGTCCTTTATGAGTTCCTGGTATGCGGAATCGTCAGCGAGCGGCGGCGTGATGACTTCAGCCAGAGCGCGTGCGAAGTCCAACGTCTTTCGACTCTCCTTAACACTGACATCTCTCACTTTGCGAACAGTTTCTTTATAGAGCGTCAGACCTTGCTCTCTATGTTTTTTGAGCAATTGTCTGAGTAACGGCAGAAGCTCGTTTGAGACGCCACGATTCAGTGATTCACGACCGAGTTTGAGTGCGAGATCCGGGTTGCCGGCGCTGATCTTTGCTGCAAGTTTTACTTCAAGATCACGCTCGCGCTCGATGACGGATCGAGGCGGGTTCTCGTATGTGGGAGCAGTTGCTTTCAGGAAGTCGAGTGCCAGCTCGGGATCGTGTTTGGCAATGCGCGCCAGGGTATCGGTGCGCAGCTGCATGAAGACCATCGAGGCGTACTCGTCGCGGGGATGATTGATTTCACGATCGTATATTCCCCATCTGATGTCGTCTTCGATGCTGATGAAGATGGCGCGCGCGCGTTTCTCGTCGTGCGCCCAGAGGGAATCGGCGATGTTCACACCAATGCGCGCACGATTCTCTGCCGATTGCAGAGTGGTGAGTTGAGTTGCGAGGGATTTTAGTAATTCGATGGCTTTCTCGCGTTGTGGATTTGGATTGGGAACATCCGGTTCCACTGAATACTTGCGCGGCGGCAGTCCAACCAGTTCATACACACCATCCTTGTCAGTGAACGTTTCATAGACCTTCTGTCCGTCCGTCACCTTGATCTTGATTCCCATCATGGACTTGCTGGCACCATTGCGAACCTCGCCGGAGATACGCGTCTTTTGCGCTGAAGCAGGTAAGTGGCGCAAGTAGAGTAAATCGTCAGCCGCGCGTTCGAGGAGGGTGCTGTGGTCGCAGCCTTGAATTTGCCAGGCTTTGTCGTCCCTATTAAAGTAGGCGTAGAAGAGCCAGCGTTGACCTTCCTCGTAACGAGTGTCGCAGGAAGTGCCATAAGAACGAAAGATCATCGCACTCTCTTTCGCGCCTTTGAACGACTCTTCGACCTGAACGTTAGCAGTTTGCCCAACAATCGCTTCGCGGCCGTCTGGAGCTTTTACTGTTTTATCCTCGACGCGCGTGACTGTGCCTACAAAGACCGCCTCCGCCGCCGCGAAAGATTCGCAGACCGCAGGCGTGCCGGCACAGCTACAAGCCATCGCGAGGCGCGGGCTGATGAGAACAGTCAGAAACGCAAGTGAGATCAGCGTTGCTTTCATAGATTGTCCTTTAGACTTTCGATCGACGCGATTTGTTCCTTAACGCTCTGGTGCCGTTTGTGAGCGACGCAGCATCCACATGTAAAGCCAGATGATAATGCCGACGAATCCGATCAGACCGAGCCATGGACCAGGTGCGAAGCTTTCCGGCACGAGCCCGATCGGTGCATCGTTCGAGCGGCCGACAATGAGACCCGCGTTGAGCACACCCCAAAGGCTCTCGCCGACGATCAATCCCGATGCGACCAGCACTCCCAGTCGCTCAGCCCGATCCGGATCAGGTGACCGGCGTGCGCGACGGGTGTACCACTCGGACAGGATCGCACCGACTACGACTGCGAATGTCGCGGACATTGGCAGGTAAATGCCGATGCCCACTGCAAGTGGCGGTATGCGCAGTTTATTCGCGGCACCGAGGACTGTGTCGAGCAGGATCAGACCGACGCCGACCAGCGCGCCGATGCCGATCATTTTCCATTCGAGATTGCCGCCGATTACGCCTTTAGCGAGGGCTGAAATCAACGTTGCCTGTGGTGCCGGCAGCGGATTCTCAGCCACGACATTGACGTTCGCCGCTCCTGCAAAACCATAAGCTTTCGCGAGCAGGTTAAGGACGAACGGGATCACAGACGCACCCGCCACCACGCCGACGATCAGTGCGATCTGCTGGCGCATCGGTGAGGCACCGACGAGTTGACCTGTCTTCAGGTCCTGCAAGTTGTCGTTTGAGATCGTCGCGCAGGCAAAAACGATCGCCGTGATGAACAGTGCGAATGCAACCAGTGCCGGCTGTGTTGTTGCTGTCGGAGCCACTGCCAGAATGAGCACAGAGGCGCACAGCACGATCGACAAAATACCGACGCCCGAGATCGGGCTGTTCGACGCGCCGATGAGTCCAGCCATGTAACCGCAGATTCCCGCGATCAGAAAGCCCCCGATCAAAACAAACGGAATCGCGATGAGCGTGAGAGTGACGGCGTTCGACGCGAGCACGGTCGAGCGAGCGAACGTGAACGCAAGGTATCCTGTGATCAGCAGGCATCCGACAGTGAGAATGATGATCCACCCGGGCGATAGATCGCGGTCGCGATCGTCCTCGCGATCAGTCGCGCGAGAGCTGGCGAGCGTGCTGACGAGTCCACCCACGACCGGCTTCGCGAGTCTGATAAGCGTATAGATTGCAGCGATCGCGATCGCGCCGGCGCCGATGAAGCGCACCTGTGTACGCCAGATGCTGAGCGTGTGAGCGGCTAGTTGGGCATCTGGCACAGCCGGCTGCATTGAAGTCAGGATCGGAACAGCGATGGCCCAGGCGATGATCAGCCCGGTGAGCATTGCCATACCGACTGACAGTCCGACGAGATGTCCCGCGCCGACAAGTGCGAGCGAGAAGGCCACGTCGTAACCGCTCGAAGCTGTGGCGCCGAGACGGAAGAAGCCAGTGACTGAAGCCGCTGCGATACGCGTGGCAGTTAGAATCGCGAGTCCAGCCGAGGCGACTGAGCCAAGGATCACAGCGATCAGACCTTCACGCGCTTCGCCGGACTCGTCCTTTGTCTCGCCACGTGTGCCGGATCCGACTTTCAACACTTCGGCAGCCGCAACACCTTCCGGATAAGGCAGATCGGAGTTGGTCACGAGCGCCCGCCGCAGTGGAATCGTAAACAACACACCAAGCACGCCGCCACTCACGCAGATCAGAAACGATTGCCCGAAGGGAAAGCCTGTCCACCAGCCGACGATCACGAGACCCGGGAGCACAAAGATAATCGCCGAGAGCGTGCCCGCAGCGGACGCGACAGTCTGGACGATATTGTTTTCCAGGATCGATGAGTTCTTGACCATGCTCAGGAGGGCCATCGAGATCACCGCCGCCGGAATCGACGAAGCGAACGTCAGGCCGACCTTGAGTCCGAGATAGACGTTGGCCGCTGTGAAGATCGTAGTGATGAGCGCGCCGAGAATCAGCCCGCGTACGGTCAGTTCTTTTGGTTTTACAAGCCGGGTATCTTCCATTGGTTGATTCAGATCCTCTCTAGCACTTGAGCAGCGCGTTCCGATCCGGACCACGGAAACAGCGCGAAGTTTATTAGAACCCATTGCGCCATCGTAAGTATGACGCCTAGCTGATCTCTCGTCCCATGTTGCTCACCAAATCGCAGCAGCACGAATTGTATTGGAAGCAGCGCCAACACGATCAAAAGAAATACAGAGTTGGCACGACTCCATTTCGGCACAACCTTCTCACGTTGGGTTCGCAAGTCGCGCATTACCCATAAAACTGATAGCAAAGCAAAGCCACCGAAGAGCACTGGACCAACCCAGGCTAGCGATACGTCAACACCGAGCGTGTCCCCTTTAAACCTGTAGTCTTCAGGCGAGGTGAACGAGTTATAGCATGCTTGCGCAGCCATCAGGATCTGCCAAAGCAATAGTAGCCAGTGAAACGGTGGGCGCGCTCCACGCCATCCGAGGTAAAGCAGAAGTATTCCGAAAGCGGCCTCAATGACAAGGAGCCAGTAATCGCCGTGCAAACCGCGCCCGCCAAATTGGATACCAAAAAAATAGTTGCCCCACTGATAGCTGTCACCATCCATCAAACCGCGCACGAACGGCAGCCAGACGATGATGAGTGTTACTGCCGTCCAGATAAGAATGGCTCGCAGGAGTCTGTCGGGCTTCCAGAGCATTTCTAATTTTTACTAGACAGCGGCTTCCGGACCACGGTGATCTTAATGGACGACGGATACTGCCGCGAATGATGTACAGCGTTACGCGCAATGATGCCCTTCGTCTCGTCGTAATTATTTCCACCCGTGTTCAGGTTGCGATCGAAGCGCGGGAAATTGCTGCTCGACACTTCGATGCGAATGCGATGACCGGCTTCGAAGTAATTGCTAGTGTTCATCGGGCCGAGCACAACCTTGTAAACCTTGCCCGGCGCCATCCAAGTCTTCGGTTTGTCATAGCCGTCGCGATAGCGCATGCGCTGAATCGTCTCATCGAGGTTGTAAGCACGCCCATCGGGATAGACGTCGATCAGTTTGACTGTGAAGTCAGTGTCCTTCGCGTCGGATGAGACGTAGAGCGTCACTTCGATTGGTCCACTCAGCTCGAGACCTTCCTTCAACGGCTCGGTACTGTAGACGAGGATATCGGGACGCGACTCGTTCTTGCGCTGATCGAAAGCGCCGGCGGTGATGGCGTTTCCAGTGCAGCAAACGTTACCACCATAAGACGGCACCGGATTCATCGGATCATAGGCAAACGTGTCGGGAGTGTCGGTTCCCGGTGCTGCTTCTGCGAGCACGCCGTCGCCGTTCATGGTGTTTGCCTTGCCTCCACTCGACAAGAAAAAGCTGAGCGATTGCGCGCCGGCGGGCGGCCACGTGTCTGACGATTGCCACTTGTTGATTCCCATCGTGTAGTAACGCACGCGTGGCATTTTCTCGAGGATGCCGTTGTTCTCGCCCTTGAGGAAGTGATCGAACCACGCGTAAGTCAGCTCGTCGTAATTCAAACGCGCGTCGCCGACGCTACGCTCACCGATCATTGTGTTTTCCGTCGCGCGCTTGTACGCGCAATGGAGCGTCGGCGCAATCACCGCGTATTGCTGATTTGCGATTTCGGGAGACGCGGTCTTGCGCACGTGATTGAACGCAGCGAGGTTGGGACCAACAGACACGTCGTACCACGACATGAACCAGAACCCGGGAATGTTGATGCGCATGTTGTCGTGCCACAGGCCGCCTTTGTACCACGCGGGATCGTTCGGCTCGCGCAGAATCATCGCGCCGCCGGTGTCTACCGGCATGCGATCCGCAAAGATGCCGCGTGGCGCATCGATCGCTGCCAGAATGTCCTTCTCTGGAAGATGTTGTAGTGCCTTGGACCAATCGACGTTGGGCAGTTGCGGTGCGAGATCGAAAGCCTTCGACGCTCGAATCAGTTCCTCCTGTGACGCATTCGGCGAGAACATCGGACGCACCTGGTTCTGCTGGCTGTAGAGCCAGGCGATGAACAGCATCTGGACCGCGCCGCCGCGATACCAGTTTCCCTGTTCAAAGTAAGGAGCGACACGCCCGACACCTGCGCCGAAGCCTTGTGGGATCATGGTCGTGTAAGCCGGATTACCCTGGGCTGCAACTGCGAGTTGCCATTCAGCCGTAGATGAACAGCCGATCGTTCCGACCTTGCCGTTGGACCACGTTTGTTTTGAGATCCAGTTGAACTCGTCGACGCCGTCTGTGAGCGGTGGGCCGAGAATGTCATAGTTGCCTTCCGAGAAGAAGCGGCCGCGCTCATTCATCTCGACAAATGCGTAACCGCGCTTCACGGCCTCGAGCTCGTTCGAGAGATCGCGCGGCACGCTGTTGCGGATGTCCCAGTAGTTGAAGTTGTAAGGCGTGCGCACGAAGATCGTCGCGTACTTCTTCGACGATTCTTTCGGACGATAGACGTCGGTGGCAATCCTGACGCCGTCGCGCATCGGAATCATCAGCTTGCGCTCGACGATCGCGATTGACTGCAATTCGTTCTCGATGGCCCTGCGTTTTTCGAGTTGTTCAGGTGTGACTTGCGGCCGCCCGCCCTGCGAGTAAGCGTTTTCGGCGCTGCGAAGGTGAACGACAATGCAAACCGCGAGTATGGCAAGCGCGACAGTCCAGAAGGCCTTCTTGTGCATGCGTGCGCTCCTGATTGGAGGTGTTAGCTATGCCATTTATACAGCAACGCACGTTCTTTATCACGGTCCAGACCGGCTTTTGGGGTGTTGTCGCCGCGGGTTTGATACCACGTGAGGGTATCGCTGATGGTCTCGCTAACCGGGCGGAAGGTTAGACCAGCAGCAATCGCCTTATCAGGACTGATGAACATGAAGCCTTTCAGGTGTGGCGCGGCTTCTTCCGGCAGCCAGAGCGGAAGCTCGCTCCAGGCTGCGACTTTTTCCTCCAGCAGGAAGTCTTCGGTTACCCACGTGAACTGAGCGTCGCTCTCGCTTACGCATCTACACTCGTCCAGGAGGCGCTGCATCGTTAACGTGTTGGGCACACCGTGAGTGTTGTAAGCGCCCGTTGCCTTGCGTTCGATCATATGGACGGTCCACTCAGCCAGATCGCGAGCGTCGATGAACTGAATGAAACGGTCCGGAGGGCCGGGAGCGAGCACTTCACCACCATGCGCAACACGCACGGGCCAGTAAGTAAAGCGGTCGGTGTAATCATATGGACCAACAATGAGGCCGGGGCGAAGGACCAGCACGCGGTTGGGCATCACTTCTTCGGCCGCTTGCTCACATAACGCTTTCAAGCCGCCGTAGAGCTCACCATATGATGGCTGACCCGAAGTATCGATCGAATTTGCGTGTTCTACTTGCTCGCTTGTGAGTATACGAAGCGGGTAAGTTTCGTCAATGCCGGGAACGCTGACGTCTTTGTAAGCATTTTGAGTCGATATAAAAACATATCTCTCAACCTCGTTAGCCAAAGCCTCTGCCGCCGCTTTTACCGCGCGTGGCAAATGCCCGGACGTATCGACAACCGCATCCCATTGCCGTCCTTGAAGCTTGTGCAGCTCAGTATGTCGATCACCCCTGATGCTCTCGACCGACTCAAGCTCCTCGGTCGCATAATTCCCACGATTAAACAGCGTAACCTCATGCCCCCGCGCCCGCGCCGCGGCCACGAGATGTCGCCCGAGGAATCGCGTTCCGCCGAAGATTAGTAGCTTCATTGATTACAAATCGGTTGGTTTAAGACCTGTATTCTTCGCAATACGGGCTAGCATTTTTGGACCAATCTCATCCCCATCGTGAAATGCGAAAACGACATCAGACCAGCCACTGCGAGAAAGAACCTTGTGAGAACCAGATTCCCGTTTAATCTGCCAACCGATTCGCAGAAGCGCGGCGAGAACGCGCTTTGCTTTGGCTGAACGCCATTGGCTCATGCAGCCGCGAACGAGATATTTACAAATTCTGGACTGGCTTCGCCATGCTCAAGCCTATCTGCGAGGACACGTAAAGCTAGCGCTTGCGCCCTGGCAATGGCCTTGTCAGAGGTTGAGCCGTAGGTCAAGACGCCTGGTAGTTCCACGACTTCTGCCAGCCAGCGACCATCATCTTCTCGCTCGTACTCAATTGTGAAGGTCATCATCATCACCTCTGATTGAATAGTACCACTATCTTATCGGAGTTTGTGCCTAGAGATTCTTTTTAGCGGATGGGATTGTATCAGAGTAGTTTTGACAGGATTGCAGGATTAGACAGGATTTATATGGTAATCCTGCGTAGGCCGATTCTGGTCAGGGCGGTGGGGATTTCGCGGTTTGACATAAACCAGCGCCAGATCTTTCCCGTGCGCATGTTTTCGGCGCTCAGGAGGATGATACCGGCGTTGATGCCGATGACGTCGGTGTCGATCCAGCCCGTCTTGGGGTTGAAGGCGTCGACGAAGCCATAGCGGCCGTAGACTTTGGTGCCGTACCGATCGTGCATGGCGAGTAAAGCTTTAGTTGAAAGGTCGGGGGTGAACATGAGGGAGCCGCCGGCGGCGGACGGGACCACAGTGCCGTCGATGTCGGGGTCGCGGGGTGGACCACCCCAGGCGAGATAGCCTTTGGCGCTGTCGGAGGCAGTGATGCCCCAGATGTCTGGACCAAAGGCGGGGAACTCGTGCGAGAGATTGATGCAAAAGGCGCGGTGTGCCCGTGTGGCGGAAATAGAGTTTTGAAAATAGTCGATGCGGTCGCCTTTAGTCTCACGGCGGTTGCGAAAGTCGATCCAGGCGTGCGAGTACTGGTGCATAAACAAGGGGACGCTGATCGTCGTGAAGTAGCTGTGATCTTCATAGCGATAACGATCGCGCCACAAGGCGTACCAGGAGTTGGGTGAAATTGGATAAGTTGGGGAGGCAATTGCGAGGAGATAAAGGATCGTGTCTTCGCTATAGGTGTCCCAACGCGCGCGCAGAAAGCCTGATTCAGGTTTCCAACCGTGTGACAAGAGGAGACGATGGCCGTTGAGCATCCAGCGGAAGTCGACGCGGTGGTAGATGCGTGTAGCGAGGCGGACGATTTCGCGATCTTCGCGAAAGCATTGGCGCACGGTGAGAACACCAGCTAACAGGAGCGCCGTGTCGATTGATGAGACTTCACTGTTCCAACGTCGCTCACCGGTCTTCGCGTCCATCCAGTGATAGAACCAGCCGCGCTGATTAAAAGCGCTCGTATCGAAAAAGCGTAGCGTGTTACGTGTGCGTTCGACGGCCTGAGCGCGCGAGATCCAACCGCGGTCGGCAGCGATGCAGAGTGACGTCAAACCAAAACCAGTCGCAGCGATACTCGCCACGTTCTGATGACTACTCGGCAACGGCGAGCCATCCATGCGCGCACGATCAGGCACGAGTCCTGTTTGCGGATCCGTCTGTTCCCAGAAGTAACGAAACGAGCGCTGCTGTAGATCGTCAATGAACGACTGCGCCGCGACAGGGCCACAAAGAAGGAGTAGCCACAAAAAAGCACAAAAGGCACAAGAAAAAACTTTTGTGCTTTTTGTGCCTTTTTGCGGCCTAATTGACGTTGAACTTCGCTTCGAGGACATCGACGGAATTGGCACCGACCATCACCTGAAACTCACCCGGCTCGATGACGTAGCGCATCTCACGATTCCAAAACCCGAGATGCTCCGGGCCAAGCACAAACTCAACGCGTCGCTTCTCGCCCGGCTGCAACGACACGCGTTGAAAGCCCTTGAGTTCTTTGACCGGCCGCGTCATCGTCGCAACGAGATCGCGGATGTAGAGTTGGACCACTTCGTCGCCCGTGCGTCGTCCCGTGTTCTCAACTTCAACACTCACCGTGAGCTTTCCGTTCGCACTGATGCTTGGCGCGCTGAGTTGAGGTTGACCGATCTTGAACGTGGTGTAACTCAGACCGTAGCCAAAAGGGAAGAGCGGTGTCCAGGGCGCGTCGAAGTATTTCGAAGTGTAGCGATTCTGAGTTTCGGGCGGACGCCCGGTGTTCATGTGGTTGTAATAGATCGGCACCTGGCCCACGGTGCGCGGCATAGTCACCGGGAGCTTGCCGCCGGGATTCACGTCGCCAAACAAAATGTCGGCAATCGCATTGCCCGACTGCGTGCCACCCATCCACGACTCGAGAATCGCGGGCGCGTTATTGACGATCCAGCCAACCGACAAAGGTCGTCCATTCACGAGCACGACCACAACCGGCTTGCCGGTCGCGTGAATCGCCTGCACGAGTTCCATTTGCCGTCCCGGGAGATCCAGCGTGGCGCGCGAAGCGGCTTCACCGACCATCTCATGGATCTCGCCAACAAAGACAATCGCGACATCAGACGCTTTCGCAAGATCGACAGCTTCCTGAAAACCCGCAGTCGATTCGCCTAACACATCACACCCCTTCGCATAACCGACTTTCGTTTGTGCCGAAACCTTCGCCTTGATTCCCGCGAGCGGCGTGACGGTGTTTTCTTCCTTGCCATCACCGGACCACCAGCCCAGCGGTGCACGTCGATCATCCGCGAGTGGTCCAATAACAGCGATCGATCCGACATTCTTATTCAAGGGCAACGTTTCGCGCTCGTTTTTGAGCAGGACCATCGAGCGTCCCGCAATCTCGCGTGCGAGTCGAATACTCTCGGGACGCAGTAACAACGTCGCTTCACGCGCCTCGTCGGTGTAAGGACGATCGAATAGTCCGAGTCGAAATTTAATTCGCAGGATGCGTCGCACAGCCTCGTCGATCGTCGCAGTAGTAAGTTTGTTTTGTTTCAGAAGCTGTGGACCAAACTGGTTGTAGCTGCGACTCACCATCTCCATGTCAACGCCCGCATTCAGCGCAGCCGCCGCAGCCTCCTCTTCATTTCCGGCAATGCCGTGATTGATGAGCTCGCGAACAGACGTGTAATCACTAACGACAAAACCATCAAACTTCCACTCGTCTCGCAACACCTTCGTCAACGTAAAAGCATTTGCAGACGCAGGCACGCCGTTGATGGCATTGAACGAGCTCATCAACGTGCCCACACCCGCATCGACCGCAGCCTTGAACGGCGGCAAGTAGATCTCACGCAGCGTGTTCTCGGAGAGATCGGTGGTGTTGTAGTCGCGCCCGCCTTCCGCGGCGCCGTAAGCTACAAAATGCTTGGCGCACGCGAGAATCTTGTCGGTGGCGCCGTAATCATCGCCCTGAAAACCACGCACACGCGCGCGTGCGAAAGCGGCACCGAGAAAGGGATCTTCGCCTGCGCCTTCAGTGATGCGGCCCCAACGTGGATCGCGTGCGATGTCGACCATCGGCGCGAAGGTCCAACGCAGCCCGACGTTATTGGCTTCCTGCGCGGCGACCGCAGCGGAACGTTCCGCGAGTATTGGATCCCAACTGCTCGCCTCCGCAAGTGGAATCGGAAAGATCGTCCGATAGCCGTGAATCACGTCGAAACCAAACAGCACGGGAATCTTCAATCGCGACTCGTTCATTGCAACATGCTGCACCTGGTTAGTGCGTTGCGCGCCACGAACGTTGAGCGTCGAGCCGAGCAGGCCTTTGCGGATCAGCTCGAGGTGTTCAGGACGAAAGTTACCATTGCCTTCGCCGTCGAGTTGTTGTAGCTGGCCCAGCTTTTCTTCGAGCGTCATCTGCGCGAGCAGTGCGTTGACGCGTGACTCGACATTGCGCGGGCCTTGCGAGTGTGATGTAGGCGAAACTAAAAGAAGAACACTGAGAACCGCAACCAGCAGAATGATCGGGAGTCGAGTTTTCATAGAAGGTTTTCTTAGCTACAAAAGGCACACAAAGCACAAAATGACTCTTGTGTTTGATGTGCCTTTTTATGGCTATGCTTTAAAAGTTGAAGCGCGCCTGTAACTCTACCACACGCCCAGCCAACGCACTCTGCGCGCGACCGAAGTCAGGATTATCGACCGTCGACGAGAAGAACCCGAATGGCTGGAGGTTCAGATTGTTGAAGGCGTTGAAGAAGTTTGCCTTGAACTCCAGAAACGCTCCTTCTCCGAGCGCCGACGGCAGACCAGTCCGCTTCGCCAGACTCAAATCGACCGCAAAGAACCTGGGGCCACGGAACGAGTTGCGACCAATCCCCGGTGGCAACAAGCCGCCAGGATTGTTCGGATCGAAGAAGTGCAACCCACCGCCGGGAAAGTTTCCATTCGGACGGATGAATGCTTCGTTAGAAGTGTCTTCAAGCGCGCCGCCAAAGTAACGCGTCGGACGTGACGGGCAAACGAAGTTGTTCGAATTAGCCGAGCGCACACACTGACCCGTATGCGGCGTCCAGGGAAAACCCGTATGCGCCGTCACGATGCCGTTGATTTGCCAGCCGCCGAACGCCTTGCCGACGAAGTCTCGACGACCACGCAGGAACGGCAGCTCCCAAAGTGCCGAGCCAGTGAAAGCATGTCGCACATCGAAGTCTGATGGACCACGCTCCTGTCGCAAGTCCTGCGGGAACGTCTGGTTTGTTTCAGCCCCGGGACCTTCGTTGGACAACGTATCGATACTCTTGGCCCAGCGATAAATCGCATCGAACTGAAAGTTGGGACTGAAGCGACGCGTCAGACGCGCGTTCATCGCGTTGTAGTTTGAATTCACATCAGGCGTCGGAATGAACACCGCAAACGCAAAGAAGTTTGCAGGGATCACGGGCTGAACGAGATTTTGATTCACGAGACGAATCAACTTGTGACTCGAGCTGCCCTGGTAACCGACTGTGGCGATGAGTTTGTATGGCAACGCGTACTGAGTCTCGAGTGAATACATGTAGACATACGCGACTGGCGTGTCCGGTCGCGAGCCATAGATCTCGACGGTGCGATTCGGTGGAGTGCCGGTGGCGGGATCGATGCCGACGGCGAGCGCGGGATTAGCCGGGTAACTAAACGGCGAGTTGCTCGTGCCGACGGTGTAAAGAATCTGACCGCCCGCGAAAGGAGAACCGAAATCAGTTGCGGCGGTGCCGCAGCAGATGGCATAACGCGCGAAGAACGGCGGGTTGCCGCGTGTGTTGGCGAAGACGACTTCAGGAATGCGGTTATAAGCGATGCCCGCACCGCCACGAATCACGAGCTTCTCGTCGAGACCGTGATATTTCGGGCTGTAAGCAAAGCCGAACCGTGGTGCGAAGTTATTACGATCGGGATTGTAGAGATTGCTCGTCGGCTCGACTCGCGATCCAGCCAAACCGCCGTTTGGTCCAAAGATGAAGTTGGCGATCTGATCGTTCTTCTCTTTGAGCACGCCGAAGTACTCGTAACGCAGACCCATATTGAGAGTCAGGTTCGGACGCGCTTTCCAGTCGTCCTGGAAAAACACACCATAACTGCTCGATCGGAAATGGCGTTGTGCGTTTGCAAAGCCGCCCGTTTCCGGATCGGCATTGATCTGGTAGAAGAGCGGCGCATCGTTCGCGAAGTTGAAGAGCCCGGCAAACGTGAATAGCGGACGCGAGCCGCCATTGAGCGCGTCGTCATTGAGCTCGGGACGAAACTCGCCACCGAATTTCAGGCCATGATTGCCGCGCACGTTGCTGACGATGTCGCGGATCTCGATTGTCTTTTCCGAAAAGACGCCGGGAGTCGTCTCCGCCCAGGGCGCGCCAAAGCGAATGCGACTGCCATCGCGAAATAAACTCTCAATCTCGACGCGTGGTATGCCGAAGTTCGTTTGACCGGACGATTCAATCTCGTTGTAAGCAAACTTGGTGAAATTGAAACGCGCTTCATTCAGCAGTGTGGGTGAGATCGTGCGGTTGTAGAGCACTGTGAACGCGGTGTTGTGTGGCGTCGTCGTGATGTCGCCCTGCGGTCTCGCGCCGGAGCCCGCGTCCCCAGTGATCGAGAAAATCCTCGTCAGGTAAGTGCTGAATGTGATCTGATCGTTCGACGTCGGATTGAAGTCAAAGCGTAAGTTGTACTGGTTCGGTTTGTTGCTTCCCGGTTGAGCGATGATGACTCGTTGAATGTCTGGTATGCCATCGAGACCACCACCACCGAGATTCGAAAACGTCAGATACTGGCCCAACCCGCCGCTCAACGATCCGATGTCGAGACCACCACTGACAGGCTGACACGGGATATTACCATTCAAGTCAGAGCAACTTGGAGTCAGTGTCCCGACGATGCGCGGCTCGATACCTGAGCTGCGCAGGATCGCGGAAGTAATTCCGGTGCGAGCGCTGAGAACTGCCTGCCGAAACTGCGGCGTCTCCACGTAACCCGTCGCGAGCGTGTTCGTACTCTCACGCAATCCTTCATAAGAGAAGAAAAAGAACGCACGGTTCTTGCCGCTGTGAACAGTTGGACCACCTTCGCCGAAATGAGGCCAATAAAGCGGACCACCTATACTGCCACCAAACTGCCGGAACAATCGATCGACTCTTTCGGTGCGACCGCGGCCAAAGTCGTTACGATACTTGTTAAAGGCGTTGAGCTTCGGACTGTTGTATTTGAAAAACGCGCTGCCGTGAAAGTCATTCGTGCCGTTTTGTGAAACGACTTTGATTTGCGCGCCGGAGTTTCTGCCGTCCTCGGCGGAGTAAGTTGACGACGAAACCTGTATTTCTTTTACTGATTCCTGATTCGGCGTCACGACCGCAGCGCCGCCGTGAGTGAGACTGTTGACACTCACGCCGTCGATCTGAAAGTTGTTCGCCGAGATGCGTTGACCGTTCGCTGTGATCTGCGGCTGGTTCTCAGCCTGGAAGATGGAAACTCTCGAGCCGCCTGGACCAGGAGAGTTCGGCAGGCCGGAAGAGTTTCCATTCGCACTGCGTCCCGCGTCGCCGAAAACTCCCGGCGTGAGTCGCGCGAGCTCGTAAGGATCGCGACCAACCTGCGGCAGTCGCTTGACCTCCTGCGTTGTGATTGCCTTGTTGACGTTGGCGTTCTCGGTTTCGAGTGTTTGCGCGGCTTCGTCGGCAATCGTGACGACGGCGGTGATTTCACCGATTTCCAGGATCACGTCGACGCCTTGTATGGTCTCAGCGTTGACCGTGAGGTTCTGAGCGAGGGACTTTTTGTAGCCGGCCTTCTCGACGCTGAGCTCATACTTGCCGGGAGCAAGTCCGGTAATACGATAAAAACCTTCGCCACTGCTGTTGGTTTCCTGGACCTTCCCGGTCTCGAGATCTTTGAGTGTAACCTTCGCGTCAGGCACGAGTGCGCCGTTCGCGTCGGAAATCGTTCCCTGCACGCCCGCGCGGAATTGAGCGTGTGCTGTAATCATTGCGCACAATAGAAAAAAAACGCACAGAGTGGTGCGGATGAAGCGGTAGACAGTTCGGGACATTGCACGACCCTCCTGAAGCCAGTTAACTTGAAAAGCTTTCGCGAATAGTCGGGGGATTTTTAGGGAGCCGGGTAGAAGATAACACAGACCGCAGGACAGGATTACAGGATTTTCCAGGATGCAGATTGAAGATAGTTCGCTGTGGACCGAGGCGCCGCCCTCGCTGTGGCTGCAGACGGGGACCGTGCACGTGTGGCGCATCGGACTGGACCAGGCAGACGACAGCCTGGAGCGCTTTCGCCGCACCTTGGAACCGCACGAGCTCGAGCGCGCCGGTCGCTTTCATTTCGAGAAACATCGACGACATTTCATCGTCGCACGGGGTTTTCTGCGTACTGTTGTCGGGCGTTATCTGGAAACGCAGCCGGAGACGCTGAGATTTGAGTACGGTGCGTATGGTAAACCGGCGCTCGCGAGCGAACATGGCCTGCGTTTCAACCTGTCACACTCGAATGAGGTTGCGCTCCTCGCTGTCACGCTCGATGCGGAGCTTGGAGTTGACGTCGAACACATCCGCGCGGATTTCGCGACTGAAGACATTGCGCGGCGCTTCTTCTCGCGTGCCGAAGTCGAAATGTTCAATGCGTTGCCGAAGGAAGAGCAAGTCGCGGCATTCTTCAGATGCTGGACGCGCAAGGAAGCGTACATCAAAGCGATTGGCAAGGGCTTGTCGCAGGCACTCGACGAGTTTGATGTAACGCTCGCGCCCGGAATCGCGCCCGTGTTGTTGCGCGCGAAGGAAGATGATGCGTCGCGCTGGTTGCTGAGAGATATTTCTGTAGGCGAAGGCTATGCCGGCGCGCTGGTAGTTGAGCGCCCAGTTGCGGAAGTTAGATTTTTTAGACAGGATTTACAAGATTTCGCCGGATTTACAGGATGAATCCTGTCTATCCTGAAAAAATCTTGTAAATCATGTTAACGACTGCCGCGCAAATCGATCCTGTCTGTGGAATGACGGTCGATCCGGAACACGCTGCCGGATCGGTCGAATACCAGGGGAAGACTTACTACTTTTGCAGCACCCACTGCGTCCATCGCTTCCGTGAAAACCCGGAAAGCTTCCTTTCACCAAAACCGATCGGCATCACTCGACAACCGCAAGCACTAGCCACTGCTCCGCGACAAAAATACACCTGCCCGATGCATCCCGAGATCATTCGTGACGGTCCGGGCAGTTGTCCGATCTGCGGCATGGCGCTCGAGCCGTTAACGGTCTCGCTCGAGCCAGAAGAGAACCACGAGCTGAAAGACATGACTCGCCGGTTCTGGATCGCAGTCGTGCTGACGATTCCCGTGTTCGCGCTCGGCATGAGCGATCTCATCCCCGGCGAACCACTACAACGACTCGTGCCGATGTCGACGTTGCAATGGGTGCAGCTCGTACTCGCGTCGCCAGTGGTGCTGTGGGCCGGCTGGCCGTTCTTCGTACGCGCGTGGCAATCGATCGTGAATCGCAGTTTGAACATGTTCACCCTCATCGGTCTCGGCGTTGGCGTCGGATATTTCTTCAGTTTGATTGCGGTGGTCGCGCCGGGAATTTTTCCAGCGTCGTTTCGCGATGCACATGGGAATGTGCCTGTCTACTTCGAAGCCGCGGCTGTGATCGTGACGCTCGTGTTGTTGGGCCAGGTGCTGGAGCTTCGCGCGCGCAGCCAGACGGGTAACGCCATCCGTGAATTGCTCGGACTCGCACCGAAGACAGCACGACGCATTGCGCACGGACATGAGGAAGATGTGCCGCTCGATCATGTCGCTGTTGGCGATCTGCTGCGCGTCCGTCCGGGCGAGAAAGTGCCGGTAGACGGTGTCGTGATCGAGGGTGCGAGTAGTGTCGATGAAGCGATGATTACGGGTGAGCCGATTCCGGTGGAGAAACATGCTGGCGATCGCGTGGTGGGTGCGACTGTAAACGGCACGGGTTCGTTTGTGATGCGCGCGGAGCGTGTCGGCGCGGAAACGTTGCTGGCGCAGATCGTGCAGATGGTCGCCGAAGCACAACGCAGCCGTGCGCCGATACAGAAGCTGGCGGACGTCGTTTCGAGCTACTTCGTTCCCGCAGTGATGCTGATCGCGGTGATCACGTTCATTGTCTGGAGCATTTGGGGGCCTGAGCCGCAGATGGCGCATGGTCTGGTGAACGCGGTGGCGGTGCTGATCATCGCGTGCCCGTGCGCACTCGGACTCGCAACACCGATGTCGATCATGGTCGCGACCGGGAAGGCCGCGCAAAACGGCGTGCTCTTCAGGAACGCGGAAGCGATCGAGGTGATGCGCAAGGTTGATACGCTCGTCGTCGACAAGACGGGAACGTTGACCGAAGGCAAGCCGCGCCTCGAGAGCGTTGTCACAGCGAATGGATTTGACGAGCCAACACTCCTACGGCTGGCGGCAAGCCTGGAGCGAAGCAGCGAGCATCCGCTCGCGGCAGCGATTGTCTCGGGCGCGCAGGAACGTGGCGTTGAGATCAAAGATGCTTGCCGTTTTCAGTCACTGACGGGGAAGGGCGTGATCGGAGATGTCGATGGTCGTCAGGTGGCGGTCGGAAATCGATCGTTGCTCGAAGAACTGAAACTCGATTCGGGCGAGCTCGCTGCTCGTGCGGAAGAGCTACGAGCGAATGGCCAGACGATCATGTTTGCAGCGATCGATGGAAAGCCTGCGGGGCTGATTGGCGTGGCTGATCCGATCAAGGAGACAACGCCGGACGCCGTCAAACAACTACGTGCCTCAGGCATGCGTCTCGTAATGCTGACAGGCGACAGTCGCACGACGGCGGAAGCAGTGGCGCGCAAACTCGGGATTGATGAAGTCGTGGCAGAAGTCTTGCCGGATCAGAAGGTCGATGTGGTGAAGAGGTTTCAGGATGCGGGACGGATTGTGGCAATGGCCGGTGACGGGATCAACGACGCGCCCGCGCTCGCGCAAGCTCATGTCGGCATCGCGATGGGCACGGGAACTGACGTCGCGATGAAAAGCGCGGACGTGACGCTCGTGAAAGGCGACCTGCGAGGTATCGTTCGCGCGCGCGCGTTGAGCCGCGCGACGATGGGCAACATCAAACAGAACCTCTTCTTCGCGTTTATCTACAACACGCTCGGCGTGCCGATCGCGGCGGGTGTGCTTTATCCGTTCTTCGGGATCCTGTTGAGCCCGATGATCGCCGCCGCGGCGATGAGCTTCAGCTCCGTTTCGGTCATCGCCAACGCCCTCAGACTTAGATCAGTGTAATCTGTGGCTAAATAACGTGTTGCCTGAGGCGGTGAACATTGCACCGAGCACCTCATCAGTCACAAAGCGCTCATCAAGATCTGACAACCTCACCTCGCGGTCCGTTCTGCCGTTATTGATATTTACTCCCGCCAACCCGTTCCCACCGCGATCAAGTTCCGTATAGAAATACATCCAATGTCCTTGCAGCGTCGCCAGACGCTCACGATGCCAGAGGAAGCGCGAGAGCCGATCGAGCTGTCGTGCAGGATCGATCCGATCCTGCACACGCCGTGCAATCCCGAATCGCTTAAAGCCCGACGAACGTGAACGACGATTCGATGCTGTCGCCAGAGCCTGTAAGTTCGAAAACGACGACCGCGACGCGAGGCCATACCAGCGAAACGCCGTCATTGCCGGTCCACCAAAGCGGAAATAGAGCGAAGCCGCACGCGCCGCGATCGCGGCCACCGTTCGAAAGATGCCGCGCCCTGGCGGCGTGTGTCGCGCGCCAGAGTTGACGCCCGCTCCCCAGATCGAAAGCCGCGATCTCTGACTGACCGCCAATCACGATGTCACGATCTTCATTCAGCGTTCCAAACGAAGCACGCTCGATCTTATGCGAGACCTTCGCTCGTCGTTTGCCGTTACTCGTATCGATGAAGATCAGATCGTCACGATCGGCGATTACAATCGTGTTTCGATCCGGCATGACAAGATTCGTAATACCTTTGTCGGCGCCCTTGTAGCGCCACAGGACCTTCCCGGAGCTGGTATTGATCGCGCTCACGCCATACGAGCCGCGCTCGATCGTTTCGCCATCTTTCAAACGGGTGAACTGCCCGCCGGTGCGCACGTAAAGCACATCTCCAACAAGCACCATCTCCGGCGTGAGTCCGAGATCCTTTGCTTCCCATTCTGTGTCACCGGTCTGGCGCGAGATCGCTCGCACACGCCCGTGGCCCGAAACATAAATCCTGCTCTCAGCGAAGATCGGCTCGGCTTCGGTAAGCGCAAGGCCTTCTTCGTTGACGCGATACTTCTCGCGCAGGCGCTCTTTGCCGTTGCGCGCGTCGAACGAAGTGACGCCTTCGTAGAAAACATACAAGCGGCCGTCAACAAACGCCGGCGGGTAATAGTTGTCGAGCGTGTAGTCGACTTCCTTGCCGGAGTCCTCGGGCCAGCGCGCCGGCATCATCTCGACTTCGCCAATGTCATACTTCCAGAGCTCGTCGCCAGTCGCCAGATCGAGTACATGCAACAGCGGGCGGCGCTTGAATCCATCACGCGCGCGGTTCTTCGCGTCCTTCGCAAGCACGACGGCCAGTAAATTCGATTCAGGATCGACTGACGTCTGCATCACAGCGCCTTTGATCTTCTCGCTGCGCCAGATCGAGTCGCCTGTCAAAATGTCGACTGCTTCGATGCGTGCCTTGTCGCCTTTTTCAAAACTCAGCAACAGCAGGTCAGTGCCGGGAACTTGAGCGATATCGGTCTCATCAAGCGAAACGTCTTTGCGACGCCAGACGATTTCGCCGGTGGACGCATCGATCGCGTAGAGCGACTTCTCGGTGCCGACGATGAGCACACCCATTTCCGTTGGTTGATAGAAGCTGATGTCTTTATCGAGTTTTGCTGTCCACGATTGGGCAAGAGCGGGAAGGGAAGAGAGCAAAACAAACAGCGCAAGCACGAAAGCGCGACTTAACTTCATGCGACTAGGATAACCCAGATCTGATATGCTTTGCGGCGAATTATGCCAAGGTTTTCTGCAAAGTTATTCGTTGTTTTTCTTCTGGTAGTCGGATCAGTGTCGGCGCAGTCGATCGATCCGAACGCGCCGTCGCCCGTGCGCAGTAACAGTGTTACGGGCAGCATCGCCGCGCGCGATCTCGGCGATGCACGGCTTACGGATCATTACTACGCGTTCACCGGCACGCCCGGCGATCTCCTGATCACAGTCAACAGCAGGAACTTGAATGGCGACGTTGACGTGTTTACCGCGGGCACGCTGCGACCGCTGCTCAAGCTCACGCTCTACGCAGAAAGCACGCTTCCAGTCACGAAAGGCATCTACCTGCGCAAGCGTGAAGATCTGATCCTGCGTATCGAAGCGCGTAGTCCAAATGATGATGAGGGGACGTATCGACTGCACTTCGGTGGATCGTTTGAACCGATCGTCGGCGGACCTGATATTGCCGAAGCAGAAACGCCGACAACAGAAACAACCGCTCCAGGCGGACGCAAAGGGAAACGCGTGTCGTCAGTCGGCGCCAGGCTTCCGGAGCCTGAGCCGCCAGTCACTGAAGTAGCAACAGCAACGCCATCGCCCGAACCGACTCCGGAACCAACGCCGGAACCAAAACCCGTTGAGACTCCAAAAGCGACACGTGAAAAGTCAGCAGAAGCGGAAACCGAACGACCGACGACAGCGCGCAACACGCGCGGCCGCAGGCCTGCTCGACCTCGTCCGGCGCCGCGAGTCAAAGAGACATCGAGCGAGGCACCTCCTCCAGTTACCGAAGAACCAAAGCCGAAACCTGAGCCCGAGCCTGAGCCTGAGAATGGACCACGACTCGTGATCGAGACAAACGACGGTACACTGATCAATCGATCAATGAGTACAGTCAAACGTGTGACGGTTGAGAATGGTCAGGTGGTCGTGACGGGCAAGGACGGCAAGATCGAACGCATACTGCTCGCCAACGTCGTACGTATGTCGATTGCTCCATAATTTTAGCCGCGGATTCACGCGGATAAACGCTGATCTGCGTTCATCTGCGTGAATCCGCGGCTAAATTATTTCCCGGCTTTCAAGCTCGCCAGCCTGCTTTTGAAGTTCGGCAGATCCTCTGAGTTCGGACTGGCTTTCTCCAGCTTCGCAATCGCGTCCTCCGCGGCTTTCGCATCACCTTTCCCGAGCGTCGCGGCTGCCAGTCCGGCAAGCACGCGCACGTCATCAGACTTCATCTTCGCCGCCGCCTGATACCACTTTTCAGATTGCTCGAAGTGCCCGGCATCCAGATTTACCAGTCCGAGTGCGGCCACCGTTTCGAAATCAGTAGGTTTAAGCTGGTTCGCTTTTAGCAGGTATTCGATGGCCTGATCGTAGCGTTGAATCTGGTAATAGAGCTCCGCTGCTGCGACCTGCGCGTCGAAGTTCTGCGGCTCGTTGCGTGCCTTCTCAATCGCAGCCTGGACCTGCGCGAACATTGCCTGCGGGTTCTGAGCGCTCTGCCCGCCGACCGGCGGATGATCTGCGGGTAGCGCGCCCGCGGTGGCCGGCTGCAACGGCGCCTTCTGGCTCATCGAGCTTGCGAACATAAAGCCGACGATGAAGCCCAGCAGCAGTCCGATAATTGCAAAAAGAATGTTCTCTCTCGACATGATCTGTTTGGTTATTTACTTACCAGCCGCGAGTGTCTTCGCTTCGTTGATGCGCGTGTTGATGGCTTCGGCGACCTCCGAACCCGGCGGCACTTTCTTCAGCACACGCTGCCAGTAGTCAACCGCTTTCTTGTAATCCTTCGCCTCGTACGCAGCACTGCCGGCGAGCTGCAACGCCTTAAGATTCTCGGGATTAACTTTCAGAGCACGATTGATGATCTCCGTGGGCTTGCCCTGAAGACTCCGGCCTTCAGACATGGCGGTGGCGAACGCGTACTCGGCAAGAAGATCGGCGTCCTTCGGATTCAGCTCAGTCGCTTTGGCGTAAGCGCTTGCGGCGTCGCTGTACTTTTCCATCGAGCTGTAAGAACGAGCGAGCATGGTCCATCCCTGTGGATCGTTCGGGTTCGACTGGAGACGCTGCGCCAGCTTTGCGACGTTTGCTTCGATCTGTTCCTGCGAACGCTCGGGCGGTGCTGCTGACTCTGCGCTCGGTGGCGCGCTGGCAGGCGGCGCGGGATTCGCGATCAGGTTAGGCTCGCCGACTTTCAAATAAAAGACGATCGCGATGAGAGGTATTCCGAAGCCGAGCAAGTACGCCGTGGTCTGTGCGTTGAATGGCGCCACAGTCTTCTTCGATCGTGTGGTTGCGGTGTCTTCAAGCAAACGACGCTCGATCTCTTCACGATCCTGTGCGTACTGATCTTCGGCGACAATGCCGTTGCGCAGGTCGGCTTCAAGCTCGGAAAGTTGATCGCGATAGACGGCGATGTTTGCCTGTTTGCGCTCTTCGTCCGAAAGGCTTTCGGCCTTCTCTGAACGCTGTAGCAACGGTGGCAGTATGAACGCGAGCGCGATCACGACCAGAAGTGCGCAGATCACCCAGAAAAGAATCACGTGGTCTCCTTTCCGGGAAGCGAAGCGAGCAGCTCTTCTGCGCGACGATGTTCGTCAGCACTCAAAGGCTTGTCGGGAATCATATCGCGTCGTTGCTTGATGTAATGGAAGAGGATGTACAAGCCGCCTAGCAGTAAGACAAAAGGTCCGAACCAGAGTAGGTAAGTCGTGAACGTGACGCGCGGTTTATAAAGAATGAAGTCGCCGTAGCGTTGGGTAAGGAACGCGACGATCTCCTGATCGCTCTTACCGGCTTTCATTTGCAGACGAATCTCGCGGCGCAAGTCTGCGGCGAGTCCGGCCGGTGAATCAGCAAGCGTTTGGTTTTGGCACTGAAGGCAGCGAAGCTCTTTCGAGAGGTGTGCGAGCCGCTGCTCGATCACCGGATCGTCACTCGGAACTTCCTCCTCCTGCACCTGCGCCTTTGCAAACGAAGGGAGTAAACAGATCAGCAATATCGGAATAAGACGCAGGTGAGTCATTTAGCTGCCCCCTGGCGATTTAACTCCTGGACCACGGGCAGGATCTTTTCTGACCAGACGTCGGGCATGATTGGGCCAACGTGCTTCAGTCGAATCATGCCAGCTTGATCGATCACGTAAGTCTCAGGCGCTCCATAGACTCCGTAATCGATGCCGACACGCCCATCGAGATCGACGGCGCTCGCAGTATATGGATCGCCCAACTCTCCGAGCCAGGCGAGGGCATCTTCGCGTCTGTCTTTGTAGTTG
>Ga0081539_10000228_pt1 | contig 70073 bp, 67 predicted proteins | sample TabmetS4T2R2_FD_71023 | JGI IMG/M metagenome (GOLD analysis project Ga0081539, IMG submission 71023) | Tabebuia heterophylla rhizosphere microbial communities from the University of Puerto Rico - S4T2R2 | ecosystem: Host-associated > Plants > Roots > Rhizosphere ...
CCCCCAACCCCCAACCCCCAACCCCCAACCCCCAACCCCAAACCCCAAACCCCAAACCCAACCAGGTCCAACCCGAAATGATTGCTCTATTTGCTACTTCCCAGTTGTGATTTGGGATTTGGAGTTTGGGATTTGGGATTTTGCTGGATTTCCCACAGCTTTGCGAACTTCAGGAAGACCGAATACGCGTTGACGGCGGACAGCGTGAGGCCGACGCCGCCGTCGAGGAAGCCGCGGCGGAGCACGTAGTTGCGCAGGAACGCGGCCGGTGGGTGCACGACCAGATCGACGATGCTCGCGCGGCGACCGCTTTCGTGCATCTGGCGCGCGGCCATCGTCGTGTAGGCGTTGATCCGATCGAGGTGATCGCGCAGGTCGCGATACGAATAGTGCTGCAGCTCCTGCCGCAGCTGACCGACCGGACCATCGACGCCCACCGATTCGTGCACGTACTTGCCGCGCCAGCGGGCGGCGCGCCGGTCGTAGAGGCGGGTCTGGAAGTCGGGATAGAAGTCGGTGGTTCGCACCCAGCGCCCGAGGTGAAACGTGACGCGGGGCACGCGATAGCCGCGGTGCGGCGGCTCGGTCACGAGGTGTGCGCGCACTTCCTGCGCCAGTGCAGGTGTGATGCGCTCGTCGGCGTCGAGCGAGAAGATCCAGTCGTGCGCGGCGAGCGACGCCGCGAAGTTTTTCTGGTCGATCCAGCCGCTCCAGTCGCGATGCTCGACGCGGACCTCTTTCGCGCGCGCGAGATCGACGGTTCCGTCGGTGCTGCCGCAATCGACGACGATCACCTCGTCCGCCCACGCCGCGCTGTCGATCGCGGCGGAGATGTGGTCGGCTTCGTCGAGGGTGATGATCGTGACCGAGACGGGCGGCACGAGGGGAATTATCCCCTCGATGCGGGTCGGTGCAATGCTCTCTTACGGTGGTCGGTGCAATGCCTGCTGGCGCTGGTCGGTGCAATGCTCCCTTCGCGGTCGGCCGCTTCGCAGGTCGGTGCTCGATTCTACCGCCCGCCGCTGAAGTTGCCGCCGTTTTGCGCGGAGGCGTTCGCGTTGCTGGTGCTTCCGCTTCCCGTCGTCGTACCGCTGCTCACGTTGACGGTCGTCGTGCCCGTCGTCCCGGTGCCACCCGTGAGCGGCACTTCCTGCACGGTATCCAGATCGACCAGCGAGCGCTGATAGTCGAGCAGCGCACGCAGTTCATTATTCCGTGCCTGCGCCAGGTCGCGCTGCGCCTGGAACACGAGGAAGTTCGTGGACGTGCCAGCTGCGAACTTGCGCTGCTCGGCGTCGAGCCGCCGCTCGGCGAGCTCGCGCGACACCCGCGTCGTATCCATGCGCTTCTGATTCGTCTGGACCTGCCGTGCCGAATCGCGAACCTGCAAGGAGACCTGCAACTGCTGATTGCGAAGCTGCGTCTGCGACTGTGCATACTGCAGGCGCGCGCGTGCCAGATTGGCTTCCGACTGACTGGTGCCGATCGGATATCTGATGTTGAGTGACGCCGTCCAGTTCGGGAAATCGTTCCCGAACAGATCGCCCAGGACCGATCCGAAGCCGCGCACCGTCTGCCCAATCACGGCGCCGCCGAAGATTCCCGTCGAGTCGCGAATCAGCCGGGTGCCACCCAGGCCAGTGAGGCCGTAATCGATCGACGCGGTCACATCGGGGAGCGTTTGATTGCGCGCGAACCGGATCGAGATGTCGCTCGCCTCGATGTTCTTCCTCGTCTGCTCCAGATCCGTGCGTTTGTCGAGCGCATGGCGCACCAGAGCGTCGGTGTCGATCGTGACCATCGTGACCTGCGGCAGCTCGGTCGGCTCGATGCGCACGTTCCAGAAATTGGCATCGTTGGTGTTGAAGATCAGCGACCGGAGCGTGTCCTGGGCCGTCTCGATCTGCGACTGCGCCAGGATGACCGCTTCCTGACGCTGCGCGACTTCGGCCTCCGCTTCGACGATGTCGATGGGAGGAGTGGTGCCGATTTCGACGCGTGCGCGTGTATTGCGCAGCGCTTCATTGGCCAGGTCGAGCGATTGCTGCTGCACCTGCAGCGATGCGATCGCGTAGGCGAGCTCCCAATACGCATTGCGAACCGTGCGCGTCGTCGATGTGACCGACTGTCGCAGCTGCACGTCGGCAATCTCGCGGTTCTTCTGGCTGACCAGCACCTGCTGCCGTGTGGAGTCGATGTGGAATCCGCGGAGCAGCGGCTGCGTGTAGTTCAGCGCCAGCGAGGACTGAACCTGCGGGGAGAAGTTGGCGAACAGGTTCGTCGTCGTCGTCCGCGAGCTGTCCCACCCGATGCTATAGCTGCCGCCCCACGGCAGCGCCTGGTCGAGACCCACATTGCTGTTGAACCGATTGGTCGTCAGCTTGGCGCCCGACGCACCGGTCAGGAAGCTGCTGTTCGGCGTGTCGGTTCCGTTCTGCTGCAAGGTCGTCGCGAAGTTGGGCGCCCATGCGGCGCGCGCCTGAGCGACGCTCAAATCCTCGATCTGGGGATTGATGCGCGCGACCTGAATACCAAGGTTGTTCTCGAGTGCCTGGCGCACGGCCTCATCGGCCGTGATGCGCCGGACCTGCTGCGGAGCGTCTGAAGCGGCCGGAGTCTGTGGTCCGGTCTGTTGTTGTGCGGAAACGGACGCCATGGTCCCGGCACCGAACACGAGGGTTACCACCAGGCAGGCGGGAATAGCAATCGTACGCATGTGAAATCGGCTCCAGATGAAACGGTGTCTGATACGTCTATGAACCTGCGACACCGCCACCAAGTTATTGACGGACGGCCACGATTGGATGTTCGCGAGTGTCTCTGATTCGGGACACGTACGTGCAAAAGGTATACTCGCGAAAAATGACCTCTGTCGTCCGTGATGGGCCGCCTGAAGGCGGCTCCTACATTTCAATTCTGGACCGGTTCCGTCGTGTCGGCGGACTGCTCGAGGGCCATTTTCGACTGACCTCGGGGCTGCATAGTCCAGGCTACCTCCAGTCCGCACTGGTCCTGCAACATCCGCGTGAAGCGGAGGCATGCGGGGAGGCGATTGCCGAGCGCGTACGTACGCTCGCGGCGCAAGCTGTCCTCTCGCCTGCGCTCGGCGGGATCGTGATTGGCCAGGAGGTTGGTCGCGCCCTCGACGTGCGCGCGCTCTTTGCGGAGCGTCAGGATGGAAGGCTGTCGCTGCGGCGCGGGTTCTCTCTCTCTCCTGGCGAGCGCGTGCTCGTCGTCGAGGACGTGGTCACGACCGGAGGGTCCACGCGCGAGACGATGGAGGTGGCACGTGCGGCGGGCGCGGTGGTCGTCGGCGCGGCCGCGATCATCGATCGCAGCGGCGGCACCCCCGATCTCGGTGTGCCTTTCTTCGCGCTCGCGATCGTGTCCCTGCCGACCTATCAGCCCGAGGACTGCCCGCTGTGCGCCGCTGGCCTGCCGGCGATCAAGCCTGGCTCACGGAGCTAGTTGGTGGTTGGATGGTTGGTGGATAGTGGTTGCTTGCTGGATAGTGGTTGGTGGTTGGTAGATAGTGGTTGCTTGTTGGGTGGTGGGTAGTGGGTGGTAGATAGTAGTTGCAACCATCCACTAACCACCGTCTACCGTCTGGCGAGCGACCACTATCCACCACCCACCATCCACCACCCAGCCAGTGCGTACGCTCAAGATCACCATCGCCTACGACGGCACGCGATTCGTTGGATGGCAGCGTCAGGCCGAAGGCGAATCGATCCAGGGTCTTCTCGAAACAGCGCTCGCACGATTCGAAGGCGCACCAGTTGTCGTCCATGGTGCGGGTCGCACCGACGCCGGCGTCCATGCACTCGGGCAGGTCGCGAGCCTGCGCGTGACCTGCGCGCATGATGTGACGACGCTGACGCGAGCGCTCAACGCGCAGCTTCCCGAAGACATTCGCGTGCTCCAGGTCGAAGACGTGGCGGAGGACTTTCACGCCCGCTTCAGCGCCCGCTCGAAGACCTATGAGTATCGAATGCGCCATGCGGCGATCGCCGATCCGTTCGCGCGCGCCTACGAGTGGCACGTCGGCACAGGGCTGCACGTCGATGCGATGCGGCAGGGAGCGGCGGCGCTGGTCGGAACACACGACTTCGCGTCGTTTCGCAGCGTCGGAACCGACACGGAAGGAACTATTCGCACGATCACGCGGTCTGAAGTGATCGACGATGGCGCCCTCATCAGGTATGTGGTCGAAGGCAACGGCTTCCTGCGTCACATGGTCAGGGCGATCGTCGGAACGCTGGTTGAAATCGGACGCGGCTGGCGCGTGCCCGACGACATGGAGGCACTTCTCGCCCGTGGCGACCGCAGCCAGGCGGGCGCAACGGGGCCGCCGCACGGGCTCTTCCTGGTCCGGGTGGATTATCATTAACTCCTTGGCTGATGGAGAGATGCGGCGTGTCGCTTGACGAGTTGCTGGCGTGGATCCCGCCGGGGCACCCCGACGAGATGCTGGCCCGCGAGGTCAATTTCGAGCGGCTTCCCGCGCACATCGCCGTCATCATGGATGGCAATGGCCGGTGGGCGGCGCAACGGCATCTGCCGCGTGTCGAAGGCCATCGCGCAGGTATCGACGCGGTGCGCGAGACCGTGGAAACCGCGGCTCGCCTCGGCATCCGGGTCCTGACGCTCTACGCGTTCTCGGTCGAGAACTGGAAACGTCCGCCGACTGAAGTCAGCACGCTGATGCTGCTCCTCAAGCGCTATCTGCGCTCGGAGCTCAACACGCTGCTGCGCAACGACATCCGCTTCCGCGTGATCGGCCGCACGGAAGATCTCGCCCCCGACGTCCAGGACGAGCTCCAACAGGCGATCGATCGCACCGCGAACAACGGCGGGATGCTGTTCAACATCGCATTGAACTACGGTGGTCGCGCCGAGATCGTCGACGCCGCGCGGCGCGTCATCGCAGCGGGTATCCGTCCCGAGGATCTCGACGAGCGGAGATTCGCGAGTTTCCTGTACACCGCCGGACAACCCGATCCCGATCTGCTGATCCGCACGAGCGGCGAGATGCGCGTCAGCAACTACCTGCTCTGGCAGATCGCGTACGCCGAAATCTACGTGACCGACACACTGTGGCCCGACTTCCGACGTCGTCACCTGCTCGACGCGGTGCTGGCGTATCAGAAGCGGGAGCGACGATACGGAGGCATCAGTCCAACGCCCGCGGTGATCGGCGCGAAATGACCCGTGTGATCAGCGGCGTAGCGCTGGCCGCGGCCGCGCTCGCTGCGATTCTGTTCTTCCCGCCGATTCTGCTTCGCATCCTCACCATGGTCATCGCCGCGCTTGCGGCCGACGAGTACCTGCGAATCACCGATCGGCGTCCGGCATATGCGCGCGGCGTCCTCATCGCTGCAGTTGTGTCTGCGTGCTGGTGGATGTCGTCGCTGCGACCGCTCACGGGCGTTCCGCGAGTCGATCCGCTCGACGTGGTCTTCATCGTGATCGCGTTCGCTCTGGGATGGACCGCGATCGCGATCATGACGCGCGATCGCGCCATTCACGGAGCCGCAACCGACCTGCTGGCGCCGGTCTATGTGGGACTCCCTCTCGGCATGCTGGTCGGCGTCCACATGGAAGCTGGCTGGCGCGCCACGCTCCTGCTGCTCGGCACGATCGTCGTGAGCGACTCGGCGCAGTACTACACCGGTCGTGCGTTCGGGCGCCGTCCGCTGGCGCCGGCAATCAGTCCGAAAAAGACCGTCGAAGGCGCGATTGGTGGCGTAATCTTTGGCGTGACGTTCATGGTCGTCGCATCCCTGCTCGCGCTGCCGCCGGGAGCGCGTGTCGTCAACCGCGTCGCCGCCGGCGTTGTCGTCGTCGCGCTGGGCATCGTCGGCGACCTGTTCGAGTCGCGACTGAAGCGGGTTGCGGGTGTCAAGGACAGCTCCTCATTGATTCCCGGGCACGGTGGGATCCTGGATCGCATCGACGCGCTCCTGTTCGCGACGCCCGCTTTCTACTTCGCGATCATTCGCGGTCTGATGTGAAGAACCTCGCGATTCTCGGGTCCACCGGATCGATCGGGCGCAACACGTTGAACGTCGTCGACGCGAACCCGGCGCGCCTGCGAGTCGTCGCACTCGCCGCGGGCGACAACGCCACGCTCCTTGCGGAGCAGGCGCAGCGATATCAGCCGGCGGTGGTCGCGATGGCGACCGCCGAGCGCGTCGATCGCCTGCGTCACCTGTTCGGCACTGGTGCGTCGCCGCGGATCGAATCCGGCCGTGATGGTCTGACGGCCGTTGCGACACATCCCGACGTCGACCTGGTGATCTGCGCTTCGTCGGGGACCGTGGCATTGGAAGCCGTGGTCGCCGCCATCGATGCCGGCAAGGCAATCGCGCTCGCCAACAAAGAAGTGCTCGTGATGGCCGGTGCGCTCGTCATGGATGCCGCGCGACGCAAGGGCGTTCCCATCCTGCCGATCGACAGCGAGCACAACGCGATTCATCAGTGCCTGCACGGCCGCGTCGCGTCCGAGGTCCGCCGCTTGATTCTGACGGCCTCCGGAGGACCGTTTCGTGACGTCTCGCTCGATGCGCTCGAACGCGTCACGCCGGAAGCGGCCCTGCGTCATCCGACATGGCAGATGGGCCGGAAGATCACGATCGATTCGGCGACGATGATGAACAAGGGGCTCGAGGTCATCGAGGCCCGATGGCTGTTTGCGGTGCAACCCGACCACATCGAGGTGGTCATTCATCCACAATCAGTCGTCCATTCGATGGTCGAGTTGAGCGACGGATCCGTTATCGCGCAGCTCGGCGTTACGGATATGCGCTTGCCGATTCAGTACGCCTGCTCGTATCCAGACCGATGGGAATCGACGCTTCCCCCGCTCGATCTGGTGCGCCTCGGCTCGCTCGATTTCCGTCCGCCCGATGCGGAGCGGTTTCCGTGTCTGCGGCTGGCGTATCGGGTCGCGCGGAGCGACGGGACGCTTCCGGTCGCCCTCAATGCAGCAAACGAAGTGGCGGTCGAGGCGTTCCTGGGCAGCCGACTCTCGTTCACGGCGATCCCGCACGTCATCGAACAGACCATGAATGCACACGAGGAACAGCCGGTGACGAGCGTCGAAATCGTGCGGGGTGCGGACGCATGGGCGCGGGAATACGCTCAGCAAATATGCCGCGGGTTAGAATTGAGAGCTGAGGTCCAGTAAGTGACGACCCTTGTTGCATTTCTGTTCGTTCTTGGCGTCCTGATCTTCGTTCACGAGCTGGGCCATTTCCTGGCGGCGCGCCGGATCGGCGTGCGAGTGATCACCTTTTCGCTCGGATTCGGGCCGAAGCTGATCGCGGTGAAGCGTGGCGACACGGAGTACTGTATCAGCGCAGTTCCGCTCGGCGGTTACGTGAAAATGGCCGGCGAGAATCCCGACGATCCGCGATCGGGTCGGCCCGACGAGTTCCTGTCGAAATCGAAGTGGCAGCGGTTCCAGGTCCTCATCATGGGACCGGTGATGAACATCCTCTTGGCATTCGTGCTCTCGGCGGTCGTGCTTGCGCAGGGCGCGGAGATGGCCGCGTACAAAGATCAACCACCGGTAATTGCCGCTGTGACGCCGGGATCCCCGGCCGACAAGGGCGGCATCAAGCCAGGCGATCGAATTCTGACGGTCGCCGGTCGCAGCATCGACAACTGGGACGACCTGGAAGTGGCGATCGGCATTCGCCGCGTGAATCGCGACGTGGAGCTGACGTTGCTGCATGAAGGACTGCCACGGACGGTGACGGTCAGACCGGTGGCCACGGAACGATCGTCGGACATCGGCGACATCGGCGTGTTGCCCGACGAGATGCCGCTCGTGCGCTCGACGATCAAGGGCGACCCCGCGGACACAGCTGGCGTCAAAGCGGGCGACATCGTCCTCGCGATCAATGGCGAGCGGACGGTGTCGCCAGGACAGGTGTCGGAGGCCATTTCGAAAAACGCCGGTCGCGAGATCGATCTGACGCTGCGACGCAATGGTCAGCAGCTGCACATCGCCGTCACTCCGCAGTTGCGCGGCGACCGTGGAAACCAGCGCGGCATGATCGGTGTGAGTCTCGGCGAGGCGACCAAATCATTCAAGCCGGGGCCCTTCGAAGCGATCAAACTGAGCGTCGACCGCAACATCGACAACAGCGGACTCATCTTCCGCACGCTCGCGGGTCTGTTCACAGGCGAGACGTCGGTCAGGCAACTACAGGGACCTGTCGGGATCGCGCAGCTGTCGGGTGAGTCGGCACAGGCGGGAGTGCTCGTGCTGTTGCAGGTAATGGCGATGATCAGCCTCAACCTTGGCATCCTGAATCTGATGCCCGTGCCCGTCCTCGATGGCGGACACATCCTCATCATGGCGCTCGAAGGGATCGCTCGACGCGACTTCAGCATGCAGGTCAAGGAGAAGATGCTGCTCGCCGGGTTCTTCGTGCTGATGATGCTGATGGTGACGGTGATCTATAACGATCTAACACGCATCAGCTGGATCGAGCGCCTCATGCCGTGGCGCAATTAGGAATCCCCCGGCCTGACACTTGCACCCTGGCTGGTTGGTGGGTGGTAGATGGTGGTTGGTAGGTATGCGCTCAGAGAAGTGGCATCTATCTCTACCATCCATTAACCAGCAACCACTATCTACCATCCACCATCCACCACCCAGAGAGGGGGAGGCACGCATGACCCGCATTCTTCGTGTCGCGCCCGCGCTGCTGATTGCCGTGCTGCTGGCGGCGCCGGCGCGCGCGCAATCTTCGGCAATCACCCAGACAGATATTCAACGACTGCAGGACACCATCTACCTCGCCGATCGCGACGTGTCGGCGCTGCGCACGCGCGATTCGGCGCGTGGCACGCAACTGAGCACCGAGCTCGACGATCTGCGCGACGAGGTCGTGTATCTCAAGGTCAAGCTGCGCAAGGAGCGCACGCTCTCGCGCGGTGAGTTCAACGACGTGCGCGATCGAATCGAGGATCTGCGCTCACGCGCCCAGTCCTCAGGACAGTTCTCGTCCGCCGGCGGCTCCTCGTCTGGTGCGACGGGAACTGGCGGCTTCGGTCGAGCGCCGTCGTCCGGTTCCAGCCAGTCGGGCACACGCAGCACGAGCGTACCTCGTGGAATGATCGAGATCCCGTCAGGGACCGAGCTCGACGTTCGCTTGCAGAACCCGCTCAACTCGGGTACCGCGCAGGTCGAGGATCGGTTCGAAGCAACGACGCTGAGCGACCTGATCGTTGACGGACGCGTGGCGATTCCCGCCGGTGCGGTGATGCGCGGCGTCGTGACCGCGGTCGAACCGGGCACGCGGACGAACCGCACCGCGAAGATGACGGTGAGCTTCGATCAGGTCACTGTCAACCAGCGCTCGTATCCGATGCGCGCCACGGTCACCGAAGCGATCCAGGGCGAAGGCATCAAGGGCGAGCTCCCGCGCGCCGGCGCGGGCGCGGCGGTTGGCGCCATCATCGGCGGTGTGCTCGGTGGAGTGAAGGGCGCGGTGCTCGGCACGGTCATCGGCGGTGGCGGCACGATCGCGGCCACCGAGGGCAAGGAAGTCGAGTTGCCGCAGGGGACGCAGCTGCACGTGCGGATCGACGCGCCGCTGCAGGTTCCAGATCGAGCGGGCGCGCGATAAAGCGGCTTGTCAACTCCCAACTCCCAACCCGCTTCGCTCGCGCCAACCCCCAAGGCGCCAAGTTTTGGAGGTTGGGAGTTGGAGCAGCGTCAGAGGGTTGGGGGTTGACGATCAGGGCCGCCGTCTGAGGCGGCCCTCAGTTCTTGCGGCGCCACTTCTTTCATCGCCGAATGCGCGGCGTCGATCGTCTTCTTCACATCTCGATCAGTATGCGCTGCTGACAGGAACCACGCCTCGAACTGCGATGGCGGTGGATAGACGCCGCGCGTCAGCATGCCGCGGAAGAACGTGGCGTACGCGGTTGTGTTCGCGCGCAGCGCGGAGTCGTAGTCGGTGACCGGCGAGTCCGTGAAGAACGGCGTCAGCAGCGAGCCGAACGCATTCACCTGCACCGGGACCTTCGCGGCACGAGCGGCCTCCGCCAGGCCGGCCGCGAGCATGGCGCCTCGGCGCGCAAGCTCTTTGTATAACTTCGGCTTCAGACGGTTGAGTGCCCACAGGCCTGCCGTCATGGCGATTGGATTGCCCGACAACGTGCCCGCCTGATAGACAGGCCCGGCCGGCGCGACCAGATTCATCAGGTCGGCGCGACCGCCATACGCACCCACCGGCAATCCGCCGCCGATGATTTTTCCCAGGCACGTCAGATCCGGTGTGACGGCGAACAGCTCCTGCGCGCCACCGGCCGCCGCGCGAAATCCGGAAATCACCTCGTCGAAGATGAGCAGGGCTCCGTAGCTGTCGCAGAGCCCGCGCAGACGTGACAGGAAGTCCGGCGCTGGTGGTACGACGCCCATGTTCCCCGCGATCGGCTCGACGATGATCGCCGCGACGTGTCCGTCGTGCTGCCGGAGCAGATCCTTGACCGAGTCGACGTCGTTGTAGCGCGCCAGCAGCGTATCGGCGGTCGTTCCCGGCGCGACGCCCGGGCTCGTCGGGATTCCGAGCGTCGTCGCGCCCGATCCCGCCTTCACCAGGAACGAATCGGCGTGACCGTGATAGCAGCCTTCGAATTTGATGATGCGGTCACGCTTCGTGAACGCGCGCGCCACGCGCACCACGCTCATCGCCGCTTCGGTGCCGGAGCTGACGAAGCGCACGCGTTCCATCGACGGCACGAGGCCGCGCACGCGTTCGCCGAGCTCGTGTTCGAGCGGCGACGGCGCGCCAAAGCTCGTGCCCTGTTTGGCTGCTGCGCCAATCGCTTTCACGAGCCCCGCCGGTGCGTGCCCGTGAATCAGCGGCCCCCAGGACATGACGTAGTCGATGAAGGTGTTGCCGTCGACGTCCTGCAACTTCGAGCCGAGGCCGCGGCGAACGAAGAGCGGCGCACCGCCGACCGATGTGAAGGCGCGGACCGGACTGTCGACGCCGCCGGGAAGGATCTCGCTGGCGCGCGCGAACAGCTTCCGGGAGGTGAGAGGTGTCTTCATCGGCAGTAATTCAAAAGTCAAAAATCAAAATTCAAACCAGTAAACCCTGTGCCACATGGCCATGGGGCTTTGTAGTTTGCATTTTGCATTTTGCATTTTGCATTACAGCGCCCGTGCCGCATCACGGGCGTAATAGGTGATGATCATCTCGGCGCCGGCACGGCGGATGGCGATGAGCGTCTCCATCATCACGCGCGGCTCGTCGATCCATCCATTCTGCGCCGCGGCCTTGAGCATCGCGTATTCGCCGCTGACGTGATACGCCGCCATCGGCTGGTGGAAACGATCTTTCACGCGCGCGATCACGTCGAGATAGGGGAGCGCCGGCTTGATCATGATGATGTCGGCGCCTTCGGCGATATCCGTCTCCACCTCGCGAATCGCTTCCTCGACGTTTGCCGGATCCATCTGATGGCTGCGCCGGTCTCCGAACTGCGGCGCCGAATCTGCCGCCTCGCGGAACGGGCCGTAGAAGCCCGAGCAATACTTCGCTGCATACGAGATGATGCCGACGTTCTCGAATGCGTGCTGGTCGAGCGACTGCCTGATCGCGGCGACGCGGCCGTCCATCATGTCTGACGGGGCGACGAAGTCGGCGCCCGCGACCGCGTGCGACAGCGACGCCTGCACGAGGTGATGCACGGTGACGTCGTTGAGAATCTCCTCGCCGTCGACGATCCCGCAGTGACCATGTGAGGTGTACTCACACAGACAGACGTCGGTGATGACGAGCATTCCCGGAACATATCGCTTCAGCGCACGGACCGCGGACTGCACGGGCGCGTCAGGGTCCGACGCGAGCGAGCCGACGGGATCCTTGGCGGCGGGCAGGCCGAACAGGAGGACGCCAGGAACCCCGTCGGCTTTGGCGGCAGTCGCGTCCTTGACGGCTTCGTCTACCGAGAGCTGACACACGCCCGGCATCGAGGGTACCTCGCGACGCACGCCTTCGCCCTCGCAGACGAACAGGGGGAGGATGAAGTTGTCGGGAGTCAGCCGCGTTTCGCGCACCATCGCGCGGATGCTTTCAGTGCGGCGCAGCCTGCGCGGACGCTTCGTCAGCGCCAGTCGTGTAGATACGTGCGTGGTTGCCATTTCGTAATCTTGCCACACGAAGAAACACAAAGAACGCCCGTCCTTCGTGAGCTTTGTGTGCCTATGTCGAGACAGGCCGAGCGTAGTACGCCGCGATCGCATCGACAAGCGCGGGGACCGTGTAGGTGGTCGGCTGAATCTCGACGTGGATGCCGAGCTGCGTGGCGGTCTCGGCCGTCACCGGCCCGATGGTGGCCACCACGATGGTATTCAACAGATCGACCGCCTGATCCGATCCATAGACCTTGAGAAAATTGCGGACGGCTGATGCGCTCGTGAACGTGACGACGTCGATCTCGCCGTTGAGCAGCATCCCGTAGACGTCCGGTTCATTGGGGCGCGGCCCTTCCTGAAGGACGGTCCGATACGCAATCACTTCGATCACCTCCGCACCAGCCTCGCGGAGTTGCGTCGCGATGACCTCGCGGGCGATGTCGGCGCGAGGCAGCAACACACGCAGCGCTGCAACAGAACGCTGCGCCATCAGCGCCGATACGACCGCCTCGGCGCGGAACTCGGACGGAACGAGATCGACTTTGATCCCATAGCGCGCCAGCCGATCGGCCGTGGCCGTTCCGACGGCACACAGCACCGGTCCTTTCAGGGCGCGGATGTCCCGCGAGCCGTCGAGCAGTGCGGTCATGAACGCCTCGACCGCATTCGCGCTCGTGAACACGATGCAGTCGAATGCGCCGGCATCCGCCGCCGCATCCAGCAGCGGCCCGGGATCGTCGGGCGGCAGGATCGCGATCAACGGCGACTCGATCGCCTCGGCGCCGAGCGCGTTGATTCGATCGACGAGCTCCGCAGCCTGATCGCGTGGCCGCGTGACCAGCACGCGCTTGCCGAACAGCGGTCGCGCATCGAACCAGCGCAGATGGTTTCGGAGCGACACGGCTGGACCAACCACCAGTACGACAGGGCCACGTCGATGGTGGTCGTGCGCCGCCGCGGTCAGTTCAGCCAAACTGCCCGTGACTGTTTCCTGAGTTGGCTGAGTGCCGTTGTAGATGATGGCGGCCGGCGTATCCGCGGGACATCCATGCGACCGTAAGGCTTCGAGCACGCGCGGCAGCTGTTGCGGACCGGCGTAGCAGACGACCGTCCCGTGCGCGCGCGCGACGGCCGACCAATCGACATCGGCGAGCGCGCGATGATCGTCTTCGCATCCGCGGATGATGGTGATGGCCTCCGCGGCTGGTGAGTGGCCGACCGCGATGCCGGCATACGCGGGCGTGGCGATGCCCGCGGGAATGCCGGGCACGACTTCGAACGAGACGCCATGCCGCTCGAGAATGAGCGCCTCCTCGGCGCCGCGATCGAACACGAATGGATCGCCCGATTTCAGACGCGCCACTACCTTGCCGGTCGAGACCTTGTCGGCGATGAGCAACCCGATCGCTTCCGCCGCGGGTTCATCCGCATCGGCGCGGCCGACGTCGATCACTTCAGCATCACGTCTGGCTCGGGCGAGAAGGCGAGGCGAGATCCCGGGATCGTGAATGACCACGTCGGCGCGACGCAGACAGTCGAGGCCGCGAACGGTGATCAGCCCTGGGTCTCCCGGTCCTGCGCCGATGAAGTAAACGACGGGTATGGTCACGCTGCCTACCGGAACGTCTTGGCGACGTTCCTCAGTGTCGGCCGGAACGTCTTGGCGACGTTCCTCAGTGTCGGCCGGAACGTCTTGACGACGTTCCTCAGTGTCGGCCGGAACGTCTTAACGACGTTCCTCACGGTTGGAGGCCTTCCACCATGGCCTGTGCACGCTGCACCGCGTCGATGATGTCCTGTGCACCCTGTTCGAGGAGTGCCTCGGCGACCCGCACTCCCACATCGTCTGGTGAGTCGAGCGATCCTTCGGCCTCGGCATGGGCACAATCGGACCCGTCGAGCGCGATCACAATCGCGCGCACCCGAATCGACCGGTCGTGGATTTCGGCAAACGCGCCGATCGGCATCTGGCATCCGCCACCTAGGCGGCGCACGACGGCGCGCTCGGTCACCAGAGCCGCCGCTGATGTGCTGTCGCCGATCTGCGCGACCAGTTCCTGCACGCGTTGATCGCCGCGGCGTATCTCGACTGCGATGATGCCTTGCCCTGGCGCGGGGACGCACGCATCAACCGGCAGCGTGGCGGAGATCCGGGAGGCGTGCTCCAGTCGCTTCAACCCCGCGGCGGCGAGGACGATCGCATTGAACTCTCCCGCATCGAGCTTCCGCAGCCGCGTATCGAGATTGCCTCGAATGGGCGCGAAGCGGGCGCCAGGAAAGAGCCGGGTGAGCTGCGCGCTGCGGCGAACGCTGCTCGTGCCGATGCGCGGCGAGCGCCCGAGCGCACGCACGACGTCTTCCACGGACGCCGCGGACGGTGGGAGCGCGTCATCGCCTTCGTACGTAGGGGCCGCCGTCAGGCCTTCCTCGAACGTAGGGGCCGCCGTCAGGCCTTCCTCGAACGCAGGGGCCGCCGTCAGGCCTTCCTCGAACGTAGGAGCCGCCTTCAGGCGGCCCAGGGGCAGGATCACCGCGTCTCGCGCATCCTCACGCGGCAGCACGGCGCCGATGTCCAGTCCCTCGGGCAGCACGGCGGGCATGTCCTTGCTGCTGTGAACGGCGAGATCCACCTCGCCCTCGAGCAGCGCATCCTCGATCTCCTTCACGAACAGCCGCTTGCCGCCGATCTGCGAGAGCCTCGCCTCTGCGAGCTGGTCACCAGTGGTCTTGATGATGACGATTTCGGCGTCGACCTGCGCACGTGCCTTCAGCAACGCCGCGACGGCATTCGCCTGGAACAGCGCCAGCTGACTGCCTCTGGTTCCCAACCGGAGCGTCATTCGCGTCGCGCCTGTTCCGCCGATTCCTCGTCCTCCTCACGCACGTCTTCCTCGCGGAGGCGGAACACGCGATTCAGCGCTTCGGTGTAGGCGACCTGCGTCTCCTCGTCGGGCAGCGCCTTGAGCTGCTCGGTCGGCTCGATCAGCAGCTTCTCGACGATCAGCCGTGTGACCTCGTCGACGCGCGCGCGGGCCTCCGGCGGCAGGCTCGTGAGCTTGCCGTCGAGCCGCTGCAGCTCCGAGCGTCGGATCGCGTCGAAGCGCTGACGCAGCGCGACGATCGTGGGAACGGCGGCACGCGAGCGCCGCCACGCGGTAAACCGTGCGACCTCGTCGGCGACGATCCTTTCGGCCCGCGTGATCTCCGCGGCGCGGCGCGACAGGTTCTCTTCGACGACCGACTGGAGATCGTCGACGTTGTACACGAACACCTGCTCGATGTCGCCGACCGACGGTTCGACGTCACGCGGGACGGCGACGTCGATGATGAACAGTGGATCGCCGCGCTTCCGCACGCGCTCCACCTGCTCGCGCGTGAGAATCGGCCGCTGCGCTCCGGTTGCCGTCACCACGATGTCGGCCGACCCGAGCGCGGTCATGCGCTCCGTCCATGGCACGGCGCGGCCGTCGACGGCCTCGGCGAGTGCTTGCGCATTCGCGGCCGTCCGGTTCGTGATCGCGATATCAGCCACGCCATGCGACCGGAGATGCTGCGCGGTCAGCGTGCTGATCTCCCCCGCGCCAATCACCAGCACGCGCCGCCCCTGCAACCGGCCGAAGATCTTCCGCGCCAGCGCCACCGCAGCGAAGCTGATCGACACCGCGCCCTCGCCGAGCGCTGTTTCCGTGCGCACACGTTTGCCTACGGCAAACGACCAGTTGAACAGCTTCGTCAGCAGCGGTCCGGTGCAGTGACGTTGACTGGCGGCGTGAAACGCATCCTTGACCTGCCCGAGGATTTGCGGCTCGCCAACGACGAGCGAATCCAGACCGGCGGCAACGCGGAACAGATGCTGTGCGACCGCCGCGTCCTCGAACGTGAAGATGTGCGGGACGAAGGCCTCCTGCGGCAGCTGATGAAACCCCGAGAGGAACTCGATCGCATCCTGCCGCGCGCGCGTCGCATCGTCGCTCGCGAGATAGATCTCGGACCGATTGCACGTGGACAGGACGATGCTCTCGGCCGCCGCCGGTTTGGCGGCGAGCATTTCGACGGCGGCGCCCAGATCGCCGCTCGAGAAGTCGAGGCGCTCCCGCAGCTCGACCGGTGCCGTCTTGTGACTCACGCCCAGCAGGAACAGATGCATGATCCTGCCGCTCTCATTGAAAGGTGTGGCTCGTGGTCACGAAGTAGTTCACGGGCAGGAAATTGAACAGGATGATCGCGAAGCCGAGCGCCGAAAGCCACGCAGCGCGGCGTCCGGTCCATCCGAGGGTCGTCCGCGCGAACATCGCGAACGAATAGACCGCCCACGTCACGATGGCGCCGAGAATCTTCGGATCGTCGAGCGACATCGCCTGGAGGTTGGGATCGTTCGGCGCGATGACGCGCGCCTGCGCGGTCCACACGACTCCGACCACCACGCCGACGGTCAGGAACAGCCAGCCCACCGTGACCGCGCGCCAGTTCATCACGTCGAGGATCTGCAGCGAGGGCAGACGCGTGTAGAAGTAGCCGAGGTGTTTCTTCTTGATCTCCTTGAACTGCAGCATATAGGTCAGGCCCAGCGCCCCGGCCAGCGCGAAGCTCGCGTAGGCGAACAGCAGCGACGAGACATGGACCCAGAACCAGCCGCTGTTGAGCACCGGGTCGCTGTTGGCCATCCCCGGAAAGACGACGGGGATCACCTGCAGGACGACGATGACCGGAAGGATGAACACACCCATCGCGCGTTCGTCGGTCGTCAACTCCAGATACAAGTACGAGAGCGTCAGCAGCCAGACGAACGTCGACACGGCGCGCGATGTACTCGCCACCGGATTGAACCGCACCTCCATCGTCTGCATGCCGATGACGAAGGTGTGCGCGAGCGCGCCGAAGAGCAGCAGAGTCGTGGCGGCGCGACCCATGGTCGGCTGGCGTCGCGCGAAATGAATCGCATAGGCGACGCCGGCAGCGGCGTAGAGGACGAGCGGAAGGAGGTTCAACGGGACGTCGGGGCGTAATACCCCTTCTTGGCGCGCGGGACCAGGCCGGACCGTGCCACCTGCACGACGACGCGGCGCCAGGCGCCGTCGCGGCGCGGGTTCTTCGACGTGTAGCCGATCGTGTACTGGCTGGCGAGCTCGTCGGCGATCTGCGCGTAGACGCCGTTGAGATCGTCGATGCGCGCGGGAAAGAACGCCCGCCCACCCGTTTCCTGCGCCAGCGTGCGCATCACGTACTCGGCCTCATGAAAGCCCTTCGTCTGCGTGTCGGGTCCGCGCAGCGCGATCGTGTAGATCGCCGTCTCCGACCGCTTGGCGAGGTCGAGCACTTCCTCGAACGACACGAGGCTGGAAGTGTCCTCACCATCCGAGAAGACGACGAGTGCCTGGCGGCGCACTTCTTCTTCGGACACCGCGCGGATCTTCCGCAGCTCTTTCAGTGCGATGTAGATCGCGTTGTGGAGCGAGGTCGAGCCGCCGGCGCTCGTCTGTTGGATGGCGGCCTCGAGCTCCGTCTGGTTTCCGGTGAACCCCTGTCGGACCTCGACGCGGCTGTCGAAATCGATGACCTGCGCGATGTCGGTCGACTTCAGCCTGTGGACGAAATTCGATGCCGCCGTCTGCAGCGTCGGCAGCTTGTCCTCCATGCTCGCGCTGCTGTCGAGCAGCAACGAGAGCGCGATCGGCTGCTGTCGCCGCGTGAAGAAGGTGAGCTCCTGCTTCGAGCCGTCCTCGAACACGTTGAAATCGCCCTGGTCGAGATCCGTCACGTAGTGATTCTGCGTGTCGGTCACGGTGACGTTGAGTGACACGATGTCGACGCCCGCGCGGAATGCCGGACGCTGTGACCCGGCGGGTGCCGGCGGCGCCGGTGAGGCGGGCGGGGCGGGCGTCTGAGCGGCCGGTGTCACCGGCGCGGGTGCCTGACCCGATGCCGCAGCGGTCACGGTGCAGAGGAGTGCGGCTGTCGCGACGACGAAACGTGTCATGTCATGCCCCGGCTTTCTGACGTGCCGGTGCGCCACGCATCGTGATCCCGGCCCGCGCCGACGAGACTTCGGTCTTTTCCGGCGGCACGAGCGATTCCGGCCGGCCGTAGACGACTTTGTACTGCGAGGACAATTCGCGCGCGAGCCGCTGCATCGCGTCGGGCAGTCCCATCGGCGTCAGCAGCGAGATCCGCTGACCGCCGCTCGTGCGGGGGCCTTCGTCCAGCAGGAACGAGCGCTCGCGAATGCCCTGCTCCTCCGAGTGATAGAAGAGCCCCATCGAGACGATGTGCAGGGCGGCTTGTGCCTTTCGCACGGCTGCCACGACATCGCGGTAGTAGCGATTGGTGAATTCAGGACCGTCGGTGATGATCGGCACGATCACCGCGCGCGGCGTTTCGCGGCGCTCCAGCCCCTTGGCCGTTTCGATGATTCCGTCGAGCAGCGTCATGCCGCTGCTCGGCATGGCGAACAGCCGTCCGACGCCGTCCATCAGACGCTTCGGATCGTTGGTGTAGTCGATGAAGATGGTCGGGCGATCGGCGATGGCGATCAACGCGATCTGATTCTTCGCGGCCATCAGCGCGTCGAAGCGGGACACACCGTCGCGGATGAACGTGATTGCCTGTTCGGCAGCGGCGCTGTTGTCGACGAGCAGCGCGATGTCGATCGGTTCGATCGCGCGCGAGACACGCAGCACCTCGCGGCGGATTCCGTCTTCACGGACGACGAACGCGTCGGCCGCAAGGCCGTCGACCGGTTCACCCTTGTCATTGACGGCGCTCACGAAGAGCGTCTGTTCGCGTGCGGCATTTTGCGCGCGCAGCGGCGCGTGCGGGAGGGTCAGGAGGACGGCGAGAAGAGAGAGGACCAGCGTGAGCCGGAGCCCCACGGAGTCTGATTGCATCGAGTGTCCATCGCGGCCTGCCCAGAGCCTGATCGAAGGGGCAACGGTCCGCAGAAATCGGAAGCTGTCAGCAGCGCCAGTATAGGTCTCGCCAAAGATGAGCGTCAATGGTTACTGTGAGGCGGAAAGCTTTGAAAACACAGGACTTTCCTAGGTAGCTGGGTGGACGCCGTTGAGGCCCCCAGCTACCCATCAGCCCAGCTACCTAGCTACCGAAAGCAGCGCTGGTGAATGTTTTCACAAAGCCGGGGTATACTGGTGGGCGGTACGTGTCACGGTCGAGCACGCCTGTACGGTTTGCGTCGAGATCGGTGAAATGGCAAAGAAAGACCAGGACTCCTCGCTTTCGCGGAGCACACAGTCGTTCGAAGAGAGTGTGAGCCGGTCGGCGTCGGCCCTGGGAGCCAGTTACACGCTGGTCGGAGCGGTCCTGCTGCTGGGCGGCATCGGGTACGGCGTCGATCGCTGGCAGGGCACGTCGCCCTGGTTCCTCCTCGCTGGATTGCTCCTCGGGGTCGTCGTCGGCTTTTACGAGCTCGTCAAGGCCACGAATCGTCGATGATCCCGGTTGTGTGGATGGCGGGAGTCAGCCTCGGGTCCTGGCTGGCGGTACTGGCGGTGTGGGGTGAGCGCGCTCACCCGGAAGCGCTGTTCGGCATGCTCGGTCCACTGGTCAGCGGCTGCCTGACCTGGCTGGCGGTCGAGCGGACGTATCGGTCGGCCCCGGAGCGGTTGACCGGGACCATGACCATCGGGTTCGCGATCAAATTCGTGTTCTTTGGTGTATACGTCGCGGTGATGCTGCGCCTGCTCTCGCTGCGTCCCGTGCCGTTCGTGTTCTCGTTTACGGGTTACTTCATCGGCCTGTATGCGATGCAGGCGCTGTTTCTCAGGCGCCTGACGCTGGGCTCTACTGACTGATGCCACAAGTGCACGAAGGCGCGGCCGCCGCCGAGGCCGCACACGCTGCCACCGAGCGCTTCAACGCCGGCGAAACGATCATCGGCCACGTCGCCAATTCCCCGATCGATCACCCGCTCCTCCAGCTGCCGAAGATTGGCGGGATCGACCTGTCGATCACCAAGCACGTGCTGATGTTGTGGGTCGCTGCCGTGGTGGTGCTGACGATCGCGACGATGCTCGTCCGGCGATACGCGCGCGACGGACAGATGGTCCCGAAGGGGCCGGTGATGGGCCTCTTCGAATACGTCATCGTGCGAATCCGCGACGAGATCGTCGGCCCGGCGGTCGGCAAGAAATGGGTCAACACCTATACGCCGCTCGTCGCGTGCTTCTTCCTCTTCATCGTGACGGCCAATGCGATCGGCCTGATTCCGATCTTCGATCTGCTGGCACTCTTGAACCACACGGTCTTCCATTTCCCAGAGGACGCGCTCTACACGCGGCTCACGCACGGCGGCGTGACGCCGACGGGGAACTTCAACGTCACCGCGGCGCTGGCCACGATCAGCTTCTTCGCGATCATCGTCGCCGGCACGAGGGCGCACGGGTTCTTCGGCCACTGGAAGAACCTGGTTCCGCACGGTATTCACCCGGCGTTGTGGATCATCCTGATTCCGATCGAAGTGCTCGGCATGTTCGTCCGTCCGTTCGCACTCACGATGCGACTTGCCGCGAACATGACGGGCGGCCACATCGCGGTCCTCGCGGTGCTGTCGATGATTTTCATCATGGCTGAATCCACGCGCAACGCGCTGGTCGGCCTGGGGATGAGTCTGGTGGCGCTGCCGCTCTCGGTCGGTGTGTCGGTGCTCGAGGCGATCGTGGTGGTGCCGGTACAGGCGTTCGTTTTCACATTGCTCACGGCCGTGTTCATCGGCATGGCCATTCACGCGCATCACTGAGGGGATGCGGCGGGCCTGACAAGGCCCGCCCGACGGAGATTGGGCGAGCTGAGGCGGCTCGCCCTACTACACGGATAGAGGAGAGACGCGAATGACAGGCGATATTCTGGCACTTGCATACCTGGGCGCCGCCATTGGAGCCGGCCTGGCCGTGATCGGCGCAGGCGTCGGCATTGGACGGCTCGCGGCGGGTGCCGCTGAAGCGATCGGCCGTCAGCCAAGCGCCGCCGCACAGATCACCGGCGCGGTGAACCTGCCGCTCTTCCTGCTCGAAGGCGTCGCGATCATCGCGGAAGTGGTGGCGCTGCTCGTCGCGTTGAAGTAGGCGTGGGAGTGCAGGAAGCGAGACGGACATGAATCCACTGGTCCAGCCCGATCCGGGCCTTTACATCTGGACCATCCTCACGTTCCTTCTGCTGCTGGTTGCCTTCAACAAACTGGCGTGGAAGCCGTTGAAGACGATGCTGCAGGCACGCGAGGACACGATCCGAAAGTCGCTGGAGGACGCGAAGCACGCGCGTGAGGAGCTCGAGCGACTGCAGGCCGAGTCGCAGCGAATCCTCGCGCAGGCGCGTACCGAGGCGGAGGCGATCGTCACGCGGACACGAGACGACGCCAGCCGGCTGCGCGAAGAGCTGCGGCAGAAGGCACAACAGGAAGCCGCGGGCATCATTCGCAACGCCGAACAGCAGATCCAGCTCGAAACCGCGCGCGCGTTCCAGCAGATTCGCGCCGAAGCGGCGGATCTCTCCGTGGCGATCGCGTCGCGACTCCTGCAGCGCAACGTGTCGAAGGAAGACAACGAGCGCCTCATCGAAGAAACGTTCCGGCAGCTCGAGGCGACGCGCCCGAGCTGATCAGCCACGGAGTTGAAGTCCACACGGAGAATACGGAGAAATGTGATCTCCGTGACCTCCGTGTCGGCGTCTCCGTGGTCTCACCTCACGCAAGACGACGCCAGGATTCACCCATGAACACGAGGTCACAGCGCATCCTGACGCTTGCAGGGGCGCTGGGCGGCCTCGTCCTCTTCACCTACGCCGTCCGCCGCGCCGGCGTCGACGAGATCGTCGACGGCATCCAACGCGTCGGCTGGGGACTGATTCCGATCCTCCTCATTGCGGGTCTGCGTTTCGTCCTGCGCGCCGCGGCATGGCGCCTGTGTACGCCGGCCGGCACGCGCCTCCCGTTTGGCCGCGCGCTCATGGTGTTCCTCGCCGGCGACGCCATCGGCAACGTGACGCCGCTCGGCCTGATCGCCAGCGAGCCGACGAAGGTCTTTCTCATTCGTCACCACCTGGCGACGCGCGAATCGGTCACCTCGCTCGCGCTCGACAATCTGGTCTACTCCGCGTCGGCACTGGTGATGATCGCCATCGGCGTCGTCGTGATGCTGGTGAACGTGCCGCTGTCGTTTGCCTCGCGGGAATGGAGCGTGGTGGGCCTCGTCGTGATCGCGCTCGCCGGTGCGGCCGGTCTCTGGATGTTCCGCAAGGGACCGGGCTGGAGCGCGCGAACCGATTCGCCGGCACGACTCCGCATCTCTGCGCTGCGCACGTCGATGCTCGAGTTTTCCGCGGGCAATCCGATGCGGCTGTGGCGCGCGTTCGCGGTCGACATAACCTTCCACGCGCTGGCCGTGTCCGAGGTGTACCTCACGCTGCGATGGCTGCTTGGAACGTTGGCGCCGACCTTGACGGAGGCGCTGCTGTTCGAGGTGCTCAATCGCGTGATCACCGTCGTCTTCAAGTTCGTGCCGTTCCGTGTGGGCGTTGACGAAGCGGCCACCGGCGCGTTCGCGCCGCTGCTGGCGGTGAGTCCGACGGCCGGCGTGGCGCTGGCGGTGATTCGAAAGGTGCGGAACCTGTTCTGGAACGGGATCGGTCTGGCGCTTATCGCCGTGAGTCGCGCCCAAGAAGCGCCAGCGACGGATCGCCACGGAACCGTGTCCGCGCATCGGACCTGAGCGCTTCGGCGCGCGATCGCTCGCCGAGCACCGTCCACAATCGGGCCGCGGTCGCGTATCCCTCGGGCGTCGGCGCCACATCGACCAGCTCCGTCAACACGTCGTCAACTTCCGACTCGCGGTTCGCGGCGCGATAGAGCATCGCGAGACCTGCGTACGCCTGCAGGTTGTGTGGATACGCCGTCAGCTCCTCGCGATACTCCATTTCCGCCTCGCCGTACTGCTCGAAGTGCGCCAGCGTTTCGCCGATGTAGAAGTGCAGGTCGGGAATGCTCGTATGGTGCTCGCGTGTGATCGCCGCGGCATCGCGGAACGCGGTCAAGGCCGCGTCGTAGTCGCCTTCGTCATAGGCGATGCGACCGCGGACAAACTGCGGCATCGGCAGATCGGGGTTGGATGCTTTCGCCGCATCCGCGTGTTGCAGGGCGGCGTCGCGATCCTTGCGCGCGAGAGCGAGCCGAGCCGCCAGCGCGTGTGCATCGGCCTCGACGGGACCGCCGACCTCGGAGGCGACGGCGATCGCGCGATCGGCGGCGGCTTGTGCGTCCTCGTAGCGACCGGCGCGCATCAGCGTGTCGGTCAGCGCCAGCGGCACCTCGATCGTGTCCGGCCTCACTTCCGCCGCAGTCCGAAACGGGCCCACCGCTTCGTCGACGCGGCCGCTGCGCGCCAGCAGCAGGCCGATCTGGTAATGCACCGACGCGAGCTTCGGGTGCACCCGTACGATCGACTGCAGCATCGTGATGGCGGCCGAGAACATCCGCTCGCCGGCCAGCGCCGCGGCGGCACGATGCGCGTCGGAAACCGCCTCCTGCTCCACACTGTCGAGGGTGAGATCATCGAGGGGCGCCGGCGGAAGACCAGGCAGATAGCCCGCGAGCGCGAGACGCTCCGCGTCCGCGGCGGCGATCGGCGCCGGCGCGGGAGGGCGCGCGCTCCGCAATGCTCGATCGAGCGCCGCGCGCAACGAGTCGGCCGCGTGATCCGGCGGGTCGCCGCCGTCGAGCAGCAGCATCTGGTCCTCACTGGCGCGGACGTAGCGGTACTTGTCGTCGGTCAGCGAGTAGAGCGGCGTGCCGCCGAACCGGTAATACCCGGCGAGCGATTCGGAGTAGATCGGTTGCGCCGGCAGACCGGTCCCGCTGTCGATCACCGTCCGCAGCGATCGGCCGCGCAGTCCGCCGGGAACGGGCGCGCGAACGAAGTCGAGCAGGGTCGGCAGCAGATCGATCTGCTGCACTGGCGCGATCACGCGCCGGCCTGCCGCTTCGTTCTCGGGCTGCTTGATCAGCAGCGGCACGTGCAGCGTGGGATCGTCGAGCGCACCGCCGGCGCCGTTCTTCCCGCGCTCGCCGACGAAGACGATCGTCGCGCCGTCATAGAGCTTCCGTTCTTTCAGCAGCTGCGTGATGCGTGCGACGGCGCCTTCCGCTTCGGCCTCGCCGACTTCGAGCAACAGGAAGTACCGCTGATTGGTCTGCGTGCGCGCCCATCGCTCCGCCGCGTCCACCACGCTGCCGCTGCCATCGTCTGCGGAGGGATCGGGAGACGCGGTGAAGAACGCGAAGCCCTGACCCACGCCCGACTCGCGGCGCAGAAAGGTCGACTCGACTGCGGCTCCCGTGCTGAAGCCGCGGTTGCGCAGCAACTCAGGGAGCGTGCGCACATCGTCCTTCAGGACGAAGCCCGCATCGTCACGTACGCCGTGCTCGATCGGCAGCTGACCCGAGATCAGCGACGCGTGCGCGGGCAGGACCTGCGCTGAATGCGAGTAGGCGTGCTCGAAGACGACCGAGTCCGCGGCGAGCGCGTCGATGCCAGGCGTGACCGCTGCCGTGCCACCGTACGGTGGTAACGAACCGACCGGGAGGCCGTCAGTCGCGATGATGACGATCGGGCCCTGGTGTGGCGGTGACTCGCGCGCGTACCACCAGCCCACCGCCGCCGCCCCGGCGACGGCAAGGAAGAACAGGGTGAGGATGACGGTGGCCTGCCATCGGCGATGCCTGGCAGCCTGACGATTGGGCATTGGACCGCTATGCACCCCAGAACGCGAATTTTGTACTCATTGGCCCACCCGCATAGCGGTCCTAGCCGCGCGGAGCGCGGCAAGAGAGACTGGCAACCAGCCAAGGGCGAAGGGGATACCAAGGACGAAGCCCTTGGCTGGTTCCGATTACTGGGTTACACCACTCAGCGTCGCGAGCTCCGCGCGTATCGATTCGAGTCCTGACTTGGCATGCTCGTTTTCGGCGTCGTTCTTGAGCATCTCCGTGTACGAGGTCATCGCCTGATTGAGCAACGTCTGCCGGGAGGAGGCGTCGCTCTGCTGCGCCGCTTTCTGGCGATAGACGTCACCGAGCACGAGGTAGACGCTCGTGAGCTTCGGATTCTTCGAGCGGATGTCTTCGTAGGCGGCGATCGCCTGATCGAACCGCCCCTGATCGCGCAGCGTCGACGCGTCGGTGAGCGCCTGTTGAATGTTCTTGTCGAGCGCACCGGGTAGCGGACCGAGGTCGCGCGCGAGCGTGAACGTCATCGGCGGTCCCCCCGCCACACGGATCGGGACAGCGGCATTCGCCGGCGCGAACCCGGGTGCCTCGACGATGAAGTTCCACTGGCCCGAGGCCAGTCCAATCATCGCCCACCGCCCTTTCGCGTCAGTGGTCGATGTGATTTCCGATGGCCGCGCGACTGGATTGACCGCGCGCACGATCGCGCTCCTGATTGGCCGGCCATCCGTGTCCCGCACGATGCCGGCCGCTCGACCGGCTTGTGCGGACGAGGGCCACGGAAACGCGAGAGTGATCGCGACGAGTACGAGAACCAGAGAGAGGCGTGTCACAACCATGCTCGTAAGCGTCGTATATCTTACTGGCCCCCGAAGGAATCAGGTATCAGGAATCTGGACTCAGGGCCGGTCAGGGTATCGGACCTGTTTCCTGGCCCAGCCCTGAATCCTGACCCCTGAATCCTGATTCCGTCAGTACAGCTGATAGAGCATCAGATAAATCACCACTCCCGTCACCGACACATACATCCACAGCGGAAACGTCCATCTGGCGATGCGGACGTGGCGTTCGAATTGGGCACGCAAGCCGCGATTGGCGGTGAGGAGCGCCATCGGGACGATGGTCGCGGCGAGCACGATGTGCGTGGCGAGAATTGTGAAGTAGATGGCGCGCGCCGCGCCGTGACCGGGAAACGGCTTCGACCCGGTGTTCGCGTGATAGATCACATAGCTCGTCAGAAATGCCGCGGACGCGGCCAGCGCTACCAGCATGAATTTTTGATGGCGGACACGATCGCCGCGGCGAATCAGGACATAGCCGATCCCCAGACACACGGCAGAGAGTGCATTGAGCGAAGCGTTGAGAGCCGGCAGGTCTGAGATGCCCATGGGCCGTTGCGTTCGTAGGGGCCGCCTTCAGGCGGCCCGTCAGGGAATCAGGACCACAAACGGTCGACGACCAGTGCGGCCCAGAGCAGCGGGAGATACGTGATCGAGAAGATGAACAGACGCCTCGCCGTTGTCACCGAACGTTCGCGCGCGAACGCCGCCGCCAGCGCGATGAACGCGAAGCCAAGCACCGTGGCGATCGAGGCGTACAACGCGGCGCCCAGCCCGACGACGATCGGCATCAGGCTGACGGGCCACAGCACCGCGGCATAGAGCAGCGCCTGCTGACCCGTTCGCCGTCCATCCGGCTCAAGGACAGGCAGCAGTGGAATTCCCGCGCGGCCATAGTCGTCGCGATAGAGCCACGCGATCGCAAGGAAATGTGGCATCTGCCAGAAGAACACGATCCCGAACAGGACGAGCGATGGCAGCGTGATCTCTCCGGTCGCCGCCGCCCATCCGATCACCGGCGGAAGCGCCCCGGGAACCGCGCCGACGATCGTCGCCAATGAGGTGCGCGTCTTGAGCGGCGTGTACACGAGCACGTAGCTCACGAGCGTCGCCGCCGCGACGACGGCGGAGATGACGTTGACCTTCAAGGCGAGCTCGACCAGACCAATTGTTGAGAGCGCGATGCCGAACCACGTCCCTTCGCCGATGCGAAGCCGGCCGCCCGGCAGCGGACGCCGCTGTGTGCGACGCATGAGCCCGTCGGTGTCGCGCTCCCAGACCTGATTGAGCGCCGACGCGCCGCCCGCGACCAGCGCCGTGCCGATCAGTGTGTGCGCGAGCAGCAGCAGTGGCACATCATTCGGCGCTGCGAGGTAGAGCCCGCCGAGCGTTGTCATCAGCACGAGCAGGTTCAGGCGCGGCTTGGTCAGCGCGAGAAAGTCGGCGCTTCGCGTGGGTGTTCGGACCGCGTCGACGGCGTGCGTCCGATTGCCCCGAGCCGAGTCGAGCGGACCGTTCTCGAACGTATCACCCGGGACGACGTCTGCCGTACCCGCCGTCGCCTTCACGTCCGAGCCTCTGAAGCGCGGGGACCGCCCGCGCCCTTCGAAACGTGGGCGCCGCCTTCCCCCTTCGAAACGTGGGGGCCGCCTTCAGGCGGCCCAACGCGTGCCGGCGCGTACGTAGAACCGATCTGATCCGCGAAGCGCACGCGAAACGTCCGCAGCGTCAGGATCAATGACGTCACGAGAACAGACGCGCCCGTGACGACGTGCAGCGAGTTGATGATGTAGTGCTTACCGGTCAGCACCGTCAACGCGCCGAGCGTGATCTGCAGTGGAAGCAGGCACAGCAGAACGATCGACGGCCACACCAGCTCACGTCGCGATCGCTGGTGATACAGCACGTGACCGGTCGTCGCGAGGATGAAGCAGGTGACGACCAGTGCCCCGACACGATGCGCGAAGTGGATCGCGATCTTCGGATCCCAGTGTGGCGGCAGCACGTGTCCGAACGCGTACGGGAAATCCGGAATGGCGAGCCCGGCATCTGTGTGTCGCATCGTCGCGCCGATCACGATTTGAAGATAGATGAATGCCGTCGTCGTCGCGGCGACGCGCCGGAGCACAGTATCGTCAACAGGCGCGCCACGATAACGACGCTTCCACGCGGGTGACTCCACGAGCGCGATCGTTGCCGTCAGGCAGAAGACGATTTCAGCCAGGCTCGCGTGTGCGATCGAGATTGGATCCGGCAGGTACCACAGCACGGTGATGCCGCCGAGAACACCCTGCGTCACGACCGCGCCAAGCGCGATGTAGCCAAGTCGTCGCACCCACGCGCGCGGTTCAGCACGCCACATCCACACGGCGAGCACGAGGATCAGAAAACCAACCGTGCTGGCGATCAGCCGGTGCGTGTGCTCGTAGAAGATTCCGCCGACCATCTTGTCGAGCGGGAACGTCCACATGAACCATCCGTAGGTGTTCGGCCAGTCGGGCACCGAAAGCCCCGACTGCGTGCTCGTCACCATGCCACCGGCGAAGATGAGCAGGGCCGTCGACGCGGCAACGATCAACGCGTAGAGGAATAGCAGCACCTAGTCTCCAGGAGACTAAACCTTGAACATGAATGACACGTCGGACTTCGTTTCCTTCGGCCCAACGGTCACCGTCTGCGTCTGGCGACCGAGCTTCTCGTGCACCGCCTCGATCGTGTACGTCCCCGGCGGCAGTCCTTTCAGCTCGAACGATCCGTCCGTGCTCGTGACCGCGTAGAACGGGTTGTCGAGCACGCCAACGAACGCGCTCATCCAGCGGTGGACGTCGCACTTGAAGGGCACCATGACTTCTTTGGCGCTGAAGATGTGCTGCTGCTTCATGCCCTGAATCGGCTGGCCCATGTTGAATTCGCGATTCGCTTCGGGCACCGCGTGGATGTTGTGCAGCGTCGGATCGCTGTTGCGCAGTTCCACCGGCTGACCGGCCATCACGCCCAGCACGTGCGGGACATATGTGCAGTTCTTCTGTTCGAGGACGACGGGTTCCGTTGGCACCGGAAACGTGCGGTTGCCGAGGCCGTCCTTCACGTAGACGAACACGTTCTGCAGTGCGCCTTTGTCTCCGGGGACGAACGTCTCCGTGAACACCGGTGCCATGCAGGTCGGATCCGACGTCGTCTTGATGCGTTCAGGCTTTGGAGGCGTCCCCTCGAGCGTGATCCGTCCGCTGATCGACGCGACGGTCGCGGGATCGATCGGCTCGGCCGGAGGCGCCGCTGGAGTCGATGCCGCTTGCGGTTTTTCCTGTCCACCGCCGCAGGCGGTGACGAGCGCGAGCAGGACGACGAACGGGAGCGTCTTTACGATTGCGACCATAAATTGGAGGCGGCCACGCTGTGCGCGGCCAACCCCCAATTATCACACGCCGCCGCCCGTCGCCGTCGCGCCGCCCGCCTCGCGGATCTTCCGCAGGACGCGGTCCTGCATCCACTGCGCGCTCCACCAGTCGACCGGCGTGACCTGCTGCCCGCCGACGACCATCGTGAAGTGCAGGTGATCGCCCCCGGCCAGTCCGGTCATGCCGCTGCGACCCAGCTGCTGACCTTTCTCGACCTTGTCACCGACCTTCACGCCAATCGACGACAAATGGCCGTAGAGCGACTGCACGCCCATGCCATGGTCGATGATCACGCAGTTGCCATAAATGCCGAGATCGGACGCATAGACCACCGTTCCGCGCTGCGACGCGACGATCGGCACGTTGGCCGTGACGGCGAGGTCGAACCCGAGATGCACCTGCGTGTCGATCTCCTTGCCCTTGTACATGTAGGTACGCGTGTCGGCAAACTTGGCCTCGACCTGCGAATTGCCAAGCTGCTGGAAGGCGTCGCGGAATTGCAGGTCGGGCGAGCTCTTCGCGGCCAGCGATTCGATATACGCGTTGTTCTTGCGCCGCAGGTCGCGATTGATCGTCAGGAAGCCCTTGACCGTATCGCTGGTGTCGATGTTTTCGTTCGGCGAGTTGCTGGCGATAGCCGGCACGACACGTCCGATGAAGCGGTCGTCGATCTCGATCCTGCTCTTGGCGTACGGCTTGGGGAACACCATGTGATCGAGCGGGGCCACGGCTTGATTCCCGGCCGGGTCGCGCGCGAACACGCTGATCGGCGTGTTCAGGTCCTGATCGAACAGCAGGGCAAAGAACGTCACGCGCAGCGCCGGATCGGAGGTCGTGATCCCGGCGCCCTTGGCGGGGTAGCCTGGATACTCCTTGTCGCCGACCTTCACGCCGGATTGCACGTCCTCGGGCGTTGCGCGATACACAACGAATTCGCTGCCGCCGTGATTGATGTAGTGGAACTGTGACAGCACGGCCACCTGCGGCGGCTGCAGTCGAACCTGCACGTCGCGCGTGGCCGACGATTCCGCCTGTCGCAGTCCGAACACGACCGGGCGCGCCGCGTGAACGACCACACGCGCCTGTCCGTTCTGCAGCTCGGGCATCGTCTTTCGGCCGACCTGCCGCATCACGTAGAGGCGATCGGCGGTTTCCTGCTTGACCGTCGCCGAGTTCTGCTGGTCGAGCGTGAAGATCGGGAACGACTTGCCGTTCTGCTCGAGCGTCACGTCGACGCGCGAGAACTTTCCCCCGGGAGATTCGACCATCAGCTCGAGCGGTGTCGCCTGCCCGATGAATTTGTCAGGCTGGCGTAGCTCCAGCGTCGGACCGGCCATGCGGCCGCCCCAGAACCAGGCTCCGCCGAGCGCGAGGATGCACAGGACGATCGAGAAAGTGAGGAGTTTCAGAAGAGTGCGCATGGTACGAACCAGTCAGGATTCAGGGATCAGGGATCAGGGATCAGGGCTGGTCCAGGTATCGGGCAGTCGGATTGAGACCGTTAGTCTTGATTCCTAGCCCAGCCCTGAATCCTGATCCCTGATTGCTGATTCCTTCCAGCGTCCGCGTGTGGATCATAGCGCGGGCACCATGAGAGGATCGGCGTCATGAGCAGATTCATCATCCAGCCGCACTTTCGACTGCAGGAGTGGGTGGCCGAAGAGAAGGGCTACTTCAAGGCGGAAGGGCTCGAGTACGAGTTCCGCGAAGAGGTCCAGTCGACCGACGGCAAGGTCCACGACCGCGGCGACAAGGTCGGCGCGTATCAGACGTTCGAAGCCGGACGCACGGCAGACGTGAGCTGCGCCTGCCACTGGACCGTTGGCGTGGCAGCGTCCAAGGGCCACGGCAAGCTCTACCCTGACGTCTATTCAGTCACCCCAGCAGGGATCTTCGTTCCAGCGGACTCGCCCGTGAAGAGGCCGGAGGATCTAGCCGGCGTGCCGATCTCGGTTGGCTATCAGTCGGGCAGTCACTACTCGACCATTCAGGCGCTCGAGCAGTATTTGCCGTCGGATCAGATCAAGCTGTCCTTCTCCGACGGGATGCTGTTCGCCCGCATGCAGAAGTTCATCGATGGGGCGGCTCCCGCCGCCGCGCTGTTCAGTGGCCCGTACTACTTCGCCGAGCAGCTTGGCTTCCGCAAGATCATCGACACGACGTTCATGATCACCACGATGATCAGCGGCGATCCCGCGCCGGAGGATCTGCGCAAGTTCTTCTGCGCGTTGAAGAGCGCGCAGCGCGATATCGACCTGCGTCCCGATCGCTACACGCACTATTACACGAAGGAATTTCCGCTCCGCTATCACTCGATGATGGACACGCGCCGCTGGGGGCCCGGCGAACGTCTCGTGTTCGAGTCGTACACGAAGGAGGTGTTCGACGAGACGTTCAAGTGGATCGACCAGCATCACATCTTCGACAACGAAGTGGCGTGTGGGGTGTACGAGGAGGCGATCCTGAAGTAGCGCGTCAACTCCCAACCCTCTGACGATGGATCCAACTCCCAACTCCCAAAATCACAACAAAATCCCAATTGGCTTGGGGTTTGGGTTTTGGGATTTGGGGTTTGGGATTTGACGCCGCGGTCAAATTCCCAACCGCGTCTTCAGATGAGCGACCCGATCCCGCGCGACCGGGAGCTCCGTTCCCTGCGGATCTTTCAAGCGCACCGTCAGCCCGCCATCGACCGACGGGTGCAGCTCCTGCACGAACGCGGCGTTGACGATGGCGCTGCGATGCACGCGGATGAATCGTCGTGAGTCGAGGCGCGACTCGAGATCCGATAGCGAGCAGTCGACGACGTGCTCGGCGCCGTTCAGGCAGGCGAACGTCAGCTTGTCTTTCGCGATGAAGTGCGTGATGCGCGGTACATCGAGGATGGTGGTGCGCTCGCCGATCCGCGAGGCTAGCCGCTCGAGCTTTCGTCCCGGTGTGAGCTGCGCCGCGAGCTCGCGCGCCAGGTCGCGCACGTCCGGTCTGGGCGAGCCGACGAATCGCTGCAGCTTGTCGATGCAGCGATCGAGACGCTCGGGCTCGATCGGCTTCAACAGGTAATCGACCGAGTTCACGTCGAACGCCTCGAGCGCATAACGGTCGTACGCCGTCGTGAAGACGACGGGGATGTCGCGGTCGAGACGCGCTACGAGCTCGAAGCCGGTGAGTCCCGGCATCTGAATGTCGAGGAACAGCACGTCGAGCTGCTGATCGCGCAGCCTCGCCAGCGCGTCTTCGGGATCGGTCGCCGTTCCGACGACCTCGACGCGTCCCGTCGCAACGAGCAGACGCGCCAGGCGTTCGATCGCGAGCCGCTCATCGTCCACGATAAACGCATGCAGCATCGGCATGTTCACGCGTTCGTGGCGTTCCGGCTTCAGTCGCTCGTGGTGTCCGGCGTCAGAGGCACCGTCCTGGGAACGGTGATCGTGACGCATGTTCCGGCCGCGAGCTTTTCGATGCGCAGCGTTGCGCGTTCTCCGAAGTTCATCGCAAGCCGCGACTCCACGAGCGCCAGTCCGTGGCCTTCGGGAATCGGCCCATCGAAACCAGGGCCGTCGTCTTCGACGTCGATCCGCGTGTCGCCATCCGACGCAGCCGCTCGAATCGTGACGCGCCCACCTTCAGCGCGCGGTGACACGGCGTACTTCACGCTGTTCTCGACGAGCGTCTGTAGCGCGAGCCGCGGCAGACGTGTCTCACCGACCGCGTCCGCTAATTCGATCGAGAAGCGCAGCCGCTCCTCGAAGCGCACGCGCTCGATCTCCAGGTAGTTGCGGACGAGCCGCACTTCCTCATCGAGCGACACCAGCGGCACGGTCGCCGCGTCCAGCGAGGAGCGCATCAGCGAGGCGAGTTGGCTCGTCATCCGCTCCGCGGCCGCGGGATTGCTGTGGGTCAGCGCGGCAATCGAGTTGAGCGTGTTGAACAGGAAGTGCGGGTTGACGCGCGACTCGAGCGACGCGAGCCGTGCTTCCGCCGCAAGACGGCGGGCGTCGGCCTCGTCGCGTTCTTTCGTGCGGATGACCAGCGTGGCGCGATCGAGCTGACCCTGAAGCTCGCCGACGACCGCGCCCATGATGCCGAAGAGCAGCGTGAAGTACACCGCCCCCTTGACCCAGACGAACCACGTTCTCCAGATGAGGGGCGGAGCCACGTAGCCCACGACAGTGAGGATCACGACCGCGATCGCGGTACCGAGGACGGCATTCCCGACCAGGGTCGCGATCACGACCGCCCAATTCAGCGGATAGCGAAAGCGGCGTCTCGCGATCGGCGCGACGCGTGGGATCGTCACGGTGCACAGGGCGACGCAGGCCGTCGAGACCACGAATCCGACGGCCGTCTGTGCGGCGAGCGTCTGCCACGGCGTCCGCAAGGTGGCGCCGCCAAGCGCGAACGTGGCGAGAAACGAGCCGGATGCGCACCACATGGCGATCCGGCCCCACTTTCGCGACGAGATCACCTGTCGACTCTACTGCCCACCGCGGCGGCCCGTCATGGGAACTTCGATGAGGCCTGGAACACGGACCGACGAGGGCGCGAAACGTCCGCCGGCGGCCAGTCCTCCAGGCAGCGGCGTATAGAGCTCGATCGCAATCTGCGTCGTCGCCGCCACGAGATTGCCGTCGGCCGGTGCCGTCGGCATCGTGAGGGATGCGATCGCCAGGATCGGCCCCTCATCCGGTACTCCGGTCAACGGGCCGCCTGGTCTGGTGTGGCCGCCCGAGTACTGCTTGACCATGCGCTGATGCGCTTCGCTGTAGTACCAGTTCAGCGCTGCCTGCTTGTTCTCGAACCACGCGAAGATGACCAGCTTGCCCGACGTCGTGCGAGCGGTCTCGACGCCGAGGACACCAGGCGTGGCGCGGAGCGCGCCGGGCAGATCGGGAAGCCCGTTGCTGACCGCAGTGGCTGGAGCCTGCTGTCCGCGCCCCATGAGGACGGCCGGCGAATACACGATCGCCATCAAGAGCGCGAGAGGCAGCAGTTGAAAGAGTGGGTGTCGTCGCATGTGCAATCTCCTTGGATCACACGATAGCGACGAGAGGACGCACGCCGGGCCGCACGCCGACGAACGCCGGCGATTATCTGACGGGGGGTTCTGATGTGGCGATGGAGGCAGTCAACTCCCAACCCTCTACGCTGAACCAATTCCCAACTCCCAATTTCTCTATTTGGGAGTTGGATCGGCGAAGCGAGTTGGGAGTTGGGAGTTTACAAGGATCCGCTATTGCCAGCGGCCGATTGTCTTCCCATCGGTCTGGAACTTCGCGCCGATGAACTGGCCGGCAGGCGTGCCATCCTTCATCGGGTTCAAGCGCACGGCCACTTCATCGCCGGCCTTGAATGTGTTGCTGCGCCAGCCGTTGCGCGACAGTGAGTTGGGGCTGCCCGCCTCCAGACTCCACTCGGTCGGCTTGCCGTCCTGATCCACGACGACCTGGATCCAGACGTGCGGGTTCTTCCACTGCATCTCCTTGATCGTGCCCTTCAGCTCGACCACCTTCGCGTCGTCGAACATCGCAGCGGAGTGATGCGCGGCCGCGGGCCGGGTGACCAGGAGTGCGCCGGCCGCGAACACGAGTGCGAGGACTGAGAATTTCATTGCTCTCATCATCAACCTCGAGATGAATTAGTCGACCTTCTTGTCGATCGGCTTCCCGTCGGGTCCAAGGGTCAGCGTCTTGCCGGAACTGCTGATCGGATTGCGGTTGTTTTCGGCGCACCCGTAGTCCCAGGCCCAGGTGCCGGCCGGGAGCTTGCGGTACTGCTTCGTGATCTTCCAGGGTCCCTTGAGCGCCTTCGGATCTTCGATGACCATCTGCGCTTCCATCGTCATGTCGTTGACCTTGCGCAGCCGCGTCACGAAATGGGCATCGCCGCTCAGCATCAGTCCCGTGCGATCGACAATCACGTCGTGGTCGCTGTTGCCTTTCGCGCTGACGGTCTCGAAGACGAGCGTGTCGCCTTCCCAGTGGCCAACTGACGCACCTGAATACGTTCCCCAGCGATCTTCGGCCGCGGGATGTTTGCGGCCGTCCGTGTAGACTCGGACGATGTTCGGGCCATTCTCCGTCAGGATGTACGTGGCCTGCGGGGTCACCGCGAACTCGTACACGTCGGGCAGGTTCATCACGCGCGGAAAGCCATGCGGCGTGCCGCAGTTGGTGATTGGGTCGGGGAAGAGCCCCTGTTTGATCAGCTCGATGTTCTTCTTGTAGGCCGCTTCGAATTCATCGGTATACGGCGGGAACTCACGCACGCCGGGATCGCCCGCCCGCCCGTTCTGGGGCTGCACCGACGCGCGATCGAAGACGGTCGGTCCCTGCATGGCCCAGATGCCGCTCCAATCGGGCAGCGCGGAAGCCGGGGCATGCGTTGCGGATTGCGCCTGGGCGGCGACAGCAGCCGATTGCGCCTGGGCCGCGATAAGGGTCGACTGTGCCTGGGCGGCGATCAGTGCAGATCCCGCTTGCGCGGCAATGAGCCTGGTGCCGACGAACACTGCTGCGGCGACGAACAGTACGATGGCTGTGCGACGCATCATGACGGCTTTCCTCGCATCCTGAAATGAATGCCCGGGCCGCCTGAAGGCGGCCCCTACGACCATGGGTGTGCCGGACCGTCATATCAGTCCGGCCCGGCACACCGTTATACGGGCGAATCGGATGGGAAGTAAAGGGGGTTCCGCTGCCGGCGCGGCTACCGGCCTGAACTCGGCCGCGCGCGTCCAAATCAACATCGCGGGGCCGGCGAAACGAATTGCCCGGTTCCGCCAATCACACCTCGAATGCCCGGTAGCGGAGCTGCGGATGGTGCCGCCGATGTCGAGTTGCTCCATCGCGCCGCCACAGGAGACAAAGACGCCTTCGGCGTCGTGTTCGAGCGCTACCAGCACGTCGTCTACCGCTTCGCGCGAGCGATGACGGGCTCGTCGGACGCGGCCGAGGACATCACGCAGGAAGTGTTCGTCGTGCTGATCCGCGACCTGCGGCGATATGCGCCGGAGCGGGCGACGCTGAGCACGTACTTATACGGGATTGCGCGCAATCTGAGTCGGCATCGATTGCGCCGCGAACGGCGATGGCTGGCGTGCCTGTCTGGTCTCTCGTGCGCGAGCGAGACGTATGCGGCCGATCCGTTCTCCGGCATGGCGGACGAGGAAGCCAGAGACGATGTGCGCAGGGCACTTGGCGGTCTGCCGGTGAGGTATCGCGAGGTAGTGATCTTGTGCGATCTCCACGACCTTTCGTACGCGGACGTCGCCGCGATCCTGCAGATTTCGGTCGGGGCGGTGCGGTCGCGCCTGCATCGCGCGCGTCAGTTGTTGCGACAGCGGTTGATCAGATCGGCAGCGGTGACGCGACGCCCGCTGGCGCGTTCGTCTGTACGGTGTTCGGTGTGATGGCAGCCACACATGAGTAACTCGGACTTCGATTCGGCTTGGCGTGCATTCGCGGATGCTGACGCGCGTGAGCGCGCGCCCGATCGGATCCGTGACGCTGTTCTCGCAGAATGGGATGCGCCGCGTGAAGGGCGTCGGCCTGTGCGGTCGCCCGGTACGCAGATCGTGCGCGCAACGCTGGCCGTCGCAGCTATGGCGGCACTCGTGGTGGGTTTGTTCCGAGTTCCGGGTTCCGAGTTCCGGGTTCGCGATCAGGCGTTCGAGGCTTCTCGTTCACATGTTCCGAGTTATGGGGTTCCGAATCCGGTCGGTCGCGAAGACGAGCCCGTCCGGGGCGCGACGTTCGTCAATTCAGGTTCGCGTTCCGCGACACTGCCTGTCCGTCGAAAGGCTCGGGTCGCACGCGATGTGATGTCGACGGACACATCGTCGGCTGGCGGGTCCGCTGCGCTGGTCGCGCTGACCGGTGAACCGGCGCTCGCGGCCGAACCGCTTCAACTCGTGCGATTGCGTGTGCCGAGAACGAGCCTGCGCGCCTTCGGCGTCGCGTTGATCGATCCCGACGCGTCAGGTCTGGTCGACGTGGATCTCATCGTCGGCAGCGACGGCCTGCCACGGGATATTCGTCGTGTGCGACCGGTCGTCGACGTGCGCGACCAATCGATGGAGTCACCATGAGAACCCAACGGATGGCGCTCGCGTGCGCCGCGTTTCTGATCGCTGCGACTCAGCATCCTGCCGCGCAGGAATTCATGGTTGCGTTTCAGCCGGGCGCCGCGGCTCAGGACGTGATCTTCGGCGGCGTTGGTCGTGTGCCAGGTCCCGAGATGGGACTGATCGCCATCGAGCCCTTCGGAGCGGTGTCTCCAGTCAAGGGCGCGCCGTATACGGCCGACGCGATCACCGAGACCACACAGGTTCTTGCCGACGGCAATCGAATCGAGCAGCGGGCCGCCGCGGCCATCGCGCGCGACAGCAGCGGACGCGTGCGACGGGAACAGGACGCGGTTGCCTTCGGCGGTCTCGTGGCGAAGAGTCGAGGGCCGCTGGTGACCATCTCCGATCCTGCCGGCGTGCACATCACCCTCGATACGGAACGTCGCATCGCCTATCGGATCAATACGCCGCCGCCACCGGCGAATGGCGCCGCCGGAAGTGTGAGCGTTCGAACATTCCGACGTGAGTTCGAGATGCCTGTGCCGCCGCCTCCGGGCGATGCGGCAGCCGGCGCTCGTACGCAACTCCAGTTCAGCGTTCGCGAGGAGCGCGCGGTCACGGTCGCCGGTGCTGCGCCAGATTTGCCTCCGATGACGGCGGCCCTCGAGCGAGGCGAGGCGCAGACGGAACAGCTCGGCCAACGCGACATCGAAGGCGTTCGCGCCGAAGGCACGCGAACCACGATGACCATTCAGGCGAACGCGATCGGCAATCAGGCGCCGATCGTCATCGTCAGCGAGCGCTGGTATTCACCGGAGCTGCAGGTCGTCGTGTTGACACGACGATCGGATCCGCGCTTTGGCGAGACCGTCTATCGACTCGTGAACATCGTCCGCGCCGAGCCGCCCACGGATCTTTTCGAGATCCCGAGCGACTACCGCATCCAGGATCAGCCGCTCCCACCTCGCTAGACTTCATGCTGCCGGGCCGCCTAAAGGCGGCCCCTACGACTCCGTTCCGAACGCCCGCGAAAGATTGGAACGATCCGAACGATTCGAACGATTCGAACGATCCGAACGATCCGAACGTCCCGAACGTTTCCGAACGTCCCGAACGTTTCCGAACGATCCGAACGTTGCCCGTCCTGCTCTGAGGACTCCCGGCCAACACAGAGGACAGTCGGCATGCGCCGCAGGTAGGATTGCGACGCATTGTCGCGCGATTGCGAGGAACGACCTTTGCTCGGGCTGTGGGGGTGCCTCACGAACCATGCTCACGATCATGAGCACACGCGTTCGATTGCTGACGACGAGCATCGTCTTGATGACGGTGGCGCTCATTGCCAGACAGGGCGCAGTACCGGCGGTGCATGCGCAGTCGGTCGACCCGTGCGCGAGCGTCTCGGCGCGCGCCACGCGAGCCGTCCGCTCGACCGCCCGTGCTCCAAAGACAGGTCCACCGGAGCACGACGATCGGGGGCGACGGCTCGACGCGCTGTGGACGCATCGCGTGGCCCTCGCGCAACGACGCGTGTCTGCGTTGCCGTCTCGGCAAGCGGCGGCACAGGCGATTGGAGAGATCGCGATTCTGCAGGACGGCGGTGATCTGATCACGCGAGCCAACCCGCTGGACCTCGGCGATGTGGGTCTGCGGTTCACGCCGAATGCCGCTGGTGGCTACGACGTCTCACGCACCGGCTTCCAGTTTCGGTCGTCGCTCGGCGCCGCGCTGACGATGGCCGATGACGACGCGCGGGATACGGCATTGCCGTTCGCATTCAGCTATTTCGGCGCGACGTACAACCGCGTGTTCGTCAATTCCGACGGCAACCTCACGTTCGGCCAGGGTGATACCGCGACCAGCGAGCGTTCGGTCTCGCGACTCCTGACGGGCCCGCCCCGGATCTCGCCGTTCTTCGCCGACCTCGATCCATCCGCCGGCGGCACGTTGCTGACCAACGGCGACAGCGCTGCGTTCACCGTGACCTGGTGCGCGGTGCCGGCGTACGACAGCTCTGCGACGGCCACCGTGCAGGTGAGCCTGCTGCAGGAGGGTGCAATCGAGATTCAGGTGTCGCGGTCCACGACGATTCGCGCGGCGATTGTCGGGGTGTCTCCTGGGGCCACGTCGGTGTTCACGCCGGCCGATCTGTCGACCGATGCCACACGAACCAGCGGCGGAGCGCTTGGCGAGCACTTCACGACGACACCGGAAATCGACCTGGTCGCGACGTCTCAGAGGTTCCTGCAGACGTATCCCGATCAGTTCGACAACCTCGTGGTGTTCACCGACACGAAGCTGCTCAGCGACTCGTTTGCGTACGAAATACCGGTCGCCAATGCGATCGGCGGCATCAACGTGCCGAAGTTCGACTCCGCGCGCGACTTCGGCAGCGACGGCCAGTTGCAGAGCATCTGCTTCATGGACAGCCTTGCCAAGTATCCCGACGATCCGCTGCAAAAGTTCCTCGGAGAGAACTCGACGGTGTCGGTCATGGGTCAGGAGGTTGGCCATCGCTGGCTTGCGTTCTTCGAATTTCGCGATGCCAGCGGCCGCCGATCGGACGCGCTGCTCGGACGCGATGATGCGCACTGGAGCTTCTTCTTCGATTCCGATGCATCAGTGCTCGAGGGCAACGACATCGCCGATCTCGGCAACGGATCGTTCCGCACGGTGGCCGCGGTCGAACGCTACAGTCTGCTCGATCAATATGCGATGGGCCTCGTCGACCGAGCGGACGTCCCTCCGCTGTTCTATGTGGAAAACCCGATCAACGTGAAGCCCGCTCGCGATGCCGCGTCTGGTCCGCAGATCGGCGTGACGTTCTCCGGCACCAAACGGACGCTGACGATCGACGACATCATCGCGGTTGCCGGAGCGCGAACGCCATCAGCCGCCGAGAGCCCGCGTGTGTATCGGCAGGCCTTCGTCTACATTGCGTCTGCCGGTGCCGCGATCGACCCCGCGGCGATCGCAAAGCTCGATCGCATTCGCATCGCGTGGGATCAGTTCTTTTCGCGCGCAACCGACTCGCGCATGCGCGCGGAAACGCGCGTGTCGATTGCGTCAACGCAGTAGCGTGGGCCTTGTGAGGTCCGCGCCGCGAGTCGCCTCCCTTAACAATTCTTAAGAAACTTCTCGCTGCACTCCGCCAATCACCCGTGGCGGCCCGCATGTCATTGATGGAAAGCGGGCGGCGGATGTGCCGATGACTCTCTCACTTCGTTTACGGCTGCTCGCAACGTGTGTGCTGCTTCATGGCAGCGTCGCGTTCGCACAAGGTGCGACTGCGAACACGCCCTCGCCGGTGGAGGAAACAGAACCTCGCGTCATCGGAATTGCGGGGACCACGATGATTGGCGCTGCCGGTTACGTCGATTGGTTCTCGTCCTCCGAAGACACGTTCCCGACCAACTACACGCTGCACGTCGATGTTGGCCGCTTCATCTCGTCGCGGATCGTCATTCGCGGCGGCCTCGTGGGAACGGCCAGCGTCGGCGCCGAAGACGATCTGCCGACCGGGCCGGGAGTATCTGCGCTGCACGCGATCGTCGGTGGCGTCTATTACTTCACCCCGCGATCGATGGCGAGCCTCTACGCCGGCGGCGAGTATTGGGCCCAGCTCACACAACGCGCGACGTCCGACGCAGGCGTCGTCGTCGGCACGCTTGGGATGCAAGGGCTCGTCTCGTCGCGCGCCAGCGTGTTCATCGAAGGTGGCTATGGCGTCGGGCTCACCAGAGGCGACGAAGGGGAGCTGCGGTCGCGAATCGTCGGGCGTGCAGGCGTGCGCCTGAAGTTCTGACGGACTCGAACATGAACCACGGAGGTCATGACGCCATGCCACGGAGATCACGGAGACCAGGATTCCTCTTCGTGTGCTCCGTGTTCGTTCAGCTCTCCGTGGTTGCCACGGCGCTGACAACCCCCGCCGCGTTCGCGCAGGAAGACGTGCCGCCGTTGTGCGGCCAATCGGTTCCTCCACCCGCACGTCTGCCGCGCGCCGATTCCGATCCGGTCGTCTACGCGATGGGTCTCTGTTTCTCGGCGCAGGGAAACGTCTCCGCCGTCGATCCGGAGACCTATCTGTTCTACATCCGTCTTCGACCGAGTCAGCCATCCCAGGACGTATGGGTCCCGTACGACGAGGAGGCACGCGACACGATGCGGGCGGACTTCCGCCGCCTCTGGGACACCGGATTTCTCGACGATCTGACGATCGAGGCGACCGACTACGTCCTGCCCAATGGTGTGATCGGCAAGCTCGTCACGTACCACATCGAGGAACGCGAGCGCATCAAGCTGGTGTCCTTCGAGGGGACGACGAAGCTCGATCGAACGAAGATCGACGAGACGCTGCGCGAGCGCGGCCTCGAGCTGCGGCTCGACTCGTTTCTCGATCCGAACGTCATCGCACGCGTGGCGCGCACCGTGAAGGACCTGATGGTCGAGAAGGGGTTCATCAATGCCACCGTCACCCCTTCAATCACGGGTGTTGCCGGCGGGCCGAAGCTGGCCAAGGTGACGTTCCTCATCAGCGACGGTCCGCGAATGGCGATTCGCGACGTCGAGTTCGTCGGCAATCGCGCCTTTGCAGACGACGTGCTGGCTCGGACGATGAAGAGCAATCGCGCGGAGGACATGCTGTCGCGCCTGCGCGGGAGCGGCACGTACAACGACGCCAAGTTCGCCGAGGACGCGCAGAACGTCGAGGACTACTACCGCGACCACGGCTATGTGAACGCGCGGGTCGGCCAGCCGATCCTGCGGCCGCTCGATCAGTCGACAGATGGAAACACGCGATGGGTCCAGTTGCGCATCCCGGTGACCGAAGGCGAGCGATACAAGGTCGGGAAGCTGTCCTTTGCCGGTAACGCGCTGGTCGCATCCGAGACGCTGCGTGGATTGGTGAAGTTGAACGATGGCGACTGGTACAGCCAGGGCGCGATTCGCGAAGGGTTGAACAAGGCGCGTGAGCTCTATGGAGCGGCGGGCTACATGGAGTTCGTTGCGCTTCCCGAGATTACCCCGACCGAACCGCACATCGCCGACGTCGTCATTCGCGTCAACGAGGGGCCGCGATACTTCATCCATCGCATCACGTTCACCGGCAACACGCTGACGCGCGATGCGGTGATCCGGCGCGAGCTGCGCCTCGTCGAGGGCGGCGTCTTCAACACGGCTGCGTTGAAGGACAGCGTGAGGCGGCTGAATCAGCTCGGGTATTTCAAGCCGCTGAAAGGAACCGATCAGGAGCTGCACGTCGAGAAGGCGCCGTCGCGCACCGATGCGGTCGACATCCGCCTCAACCTCGAGGAGCAGAACCGCAATCAACTGCAGTTCGGCGCCGGTGTGTCGCAGTACGAAGGCACGTTCGGGAACATCTCCTACACCACTTCGAATTTCCTGGGCCGCGGGGAAACGGTGACGTTGACCGGTCAGCGTGGCTCGCGTTCGTCCATTTACCAGCTGGCGTTCACCGAGCCGTATGTGTTCGACCGCGCGATCACGGCCGGCATGGATCTCTTTTCGCGCAAGACCGACTTTCTCACCGGTGCGAATGTCGTTGGCTACAGCGAGGTGCGCAGCGGCCTCAACGTCACGGGAGGTCGCCCGCTGTTCAACTTTTCGCGACTGTTTCTCACCTACGGCTACGAGGTCGTCGACACGGCAGTGAGTCCGGATCTGCTTTCCGGGCTCGATTCGACGAGCAGCGTCGGCGTGCCCGTGTTCAATCCGTTTCTCGACGAAGGCCGCCACATCGAGAGCCGCGTCACGCCATCGTTCGTGCACAGCACCGTCGACAATCCGTTCACGCCGCGCAGCGGTCGCAAGGTTTCGCTGAACCTGCCCATCGCCGGTGGGCTCTTCGGCGGCACGACCAACTACGTCAGGCCCGACGTCGAGGTCGTGCAGTACGTCCCGCACACGAAGCGAACGGCGCTCGGTGTACGGCTCACCGGAGGATTCGTGCGCCCGTACGGCGGGACGCGCGCCCTGCCGTATTACCTCCGCTACTTCCTCGGTGGCGAATACCAGATTCGCGGCGTCGACATCCGCACGGTGGGTCCGACCGACAGTCAGAACCGCGCGCTCGGCGGCGACAAGTTCGTGCTCGCCAACGCGGAGTACTACTTCGACCTGTTCGGTCCCGTTCGCGCGCTGCTCTTCCACGATGCCGGTCAGGCGTTTCAGGAATCCGAACGGATCGATCTGCGTCGTCTGCGCACGTCATCCGGTGTGGAGCTGCGCGTGATCGTGCCGATGCTGAACGTGCCGTTCCGGCTGATCTACGCGTGGAACACGTACCGCGACGTGTTCCAGCCCGCGCGCACGTTCAAGTTCGCGGTGGGGACCACGTTTTGACCGGAGCCCACCAGCCGTTGGGATGCGGGGCGGGCCATTGGCACCCCAGCGCGCAAGCGTGCGCGCCGGGAACCCCGCCGATCGGCGCGCCGCTTCTCGAGTGAGCTCACGTAAACAACGGCCAAGGAGCTATAGATGCTGAGATACGCAGGCGTTGCGGCCATGCTGGTATGTGCGGTCATGGTCAGCGGGTGTCAGAAGCCGACCGATCCCGATGATACGGTGCGCGTCGACGAGGCCGTCGACGTGGCTTCCGTTCCCGATCCCATCGTTGCCGACACTGCAACGGGCGGACGGACGTATCGAGTCGTGCGCGGCAACAACCAACCGGACGACATCCTGCCCTACGACTGGCACGCCCTTTTTTCCTCGACCATCCTCTTCAACAGCAAGGCGACGGACAAGGATCTCGACATCGACTTTCCGGTCAAGCTGTCGTCGACGACGCTGGCGGTGAAGCAGGCATCGGCCGGCATCATCACGCCGCCCACGGGAAGCGACAAGGAGTACTACGATTTCGTGACGCTCGGCGCGAGCAGCAATCAGGTGACCGGCGTGAATGCGCCCATCACCCTCACCTTCGAGGTGTGGTACGACCTGCCGAGCCTGCGCAAGGAAGCGGTCATCACGGCCACGTTCACCTTCGTCGACGACGACGGCACGTCGTTTCAGCGCGCCGTCGACTTCAAGGTCGCGCCGTGATCGTCGTTGGCGATCTGTGCATTGAACCGCGGGCGCGCTCCGTGAGAGTCGACGGAGTGCCGATCAAATGCACGTCCGTCGAGTACGCGATTCTCGAATGTCTCGCACGCGAGGCCGGTCGCGTCGTCTCGAGAGAGGAGTTGATGCTGGCGGCGTGCGAGCGGGAACCCTCGCCGCTCGACCGTGCACTCGACGTGCACATCAGCCATCTCAGAAGCAAACTGGATCGGATTGGCGGCGAGATCGTGACCGTCAGAGGAATCGGCTACATGCTCGCCGCGCGAGACGACGATTAGAACGGATGGTCTCGACGAGCTACCCACAGGCGTCATTCGGGCGTAGACTCCCCGCTGGTTGGTGGATGGTGGCTGGTAGATAGCGGGTGCCGACAACTATCCACCATCCACCGACTACCATCCGGCTCTGCTGGGAGGAATCATGTACTCCATTGTGAAATCGCTCGCGGGATTGGCTCTCGCCGTCGCCATCGTTTGCATCGGCAACGTCAATCTTCCGGCGCAGGAGCGGCGCGGAGGGCAGCCGCAGGGACGCGGCGGCGGCGAGGCCGCGAGAGCGTCGACGTTGCCGTTGTTCCTCGACGCGAAATTCGTGCGGCCAGCGAGTCAGACGGGGCAGACGAAGGTCGTGCAGGAGAACATCGGCGACGCGAACATCGAACTGAAGCAATACGGGCTGCACGAGAGTTGCCTGTTGACATCCGGCAACCCGGGGAGCGAAACGACCCCGTTCAGCGTGTGGTCGGGTGAGTGTGAGCAGCCGTTCGCAACGCTGTTCCGTCACAAGGCGAGCTACGTCGATCTGACGGGCGCGGCGAAGATCCGATGGACCGTGAAGACGTCAGGCTTTCACGTGGCGCACCCGGCGGTGAAGCTCGCCGACGGCACGATGCTGGTGGGCGAGACAGCGGCGGCATCCGTCCCGATGCTGATGCAGAGCGAAGTGCCGGTCGGCGCGATCCGATGGATGAAGCTCGATCCGAAGCGTCTCGTCACGATGGGACTGCAGAACGCGCCGTTCAACGAGATCTGGGTGCCCAACGTCGATCTGAGCAAGGTGGACGAAGTCGGCTTCGTCGATCTGATGCCGGGCAGCGGTCACGGGACGGGCGGGTACATTCACATCAGCCAGTTCCAGGTGTTCGGACGCGCCGTGCCGCGCGCGACGGCCACGGCCAGCCGGTAGATCGATCGCAACACCTGCAACGGAGTGGTCGGAGGCCAACGTCTCAACACGGAGCAACGGAGGCACGGAGGGGCACGGAGACGCACACCGGTGACGCCGGTCTTCGACCGGCGCGAACCCTGCCGCGCGAAGCGCGGTCACCGGTGTGCTGACGCTTCATCCGCCCGAGTCGCGATATGGGCTGGTTGTCTCCGAGCGTCTCCGTTTCTCCGTTGCTCCGTGTTGAACCGTTTCCTCCGTGATCCTCCGTTGACGACGCGCCGCCGTGAATGCGGAAAATTCCGGCACCACCGTGTCGGAACCGACAGGACACCTTCCCGCGATCCGTGCATCTGGCGGACTCGAGCACCCGTGAAAGGCCGTGAACAGCGGCGTGATTCGTGCTCAGACAAAAGTGTCATGACCGTTCCAGGGACCCGGATACTGGTGCTCGCCAACGACACAAAAATTCACGAGGCGTTCGATGCGCTCCTGGGAGGCTATGGCATCGCCGCGCTGAGCGCCGACCGCCTTGGTGACGCACAGCAGATCAGCGCCACGTCACAGGTGGACGCCGTGGTCCTGCAAGCTGGATTCTCCGGTTCGTTTCCGGGTCTGCACTTCGTGAAGTGGCTGCGCTCGCGGGCGCAGTACCGCAAGACGCCGGTCGCGGTCATGATCAAAGAGGGCGAACTGCAGGATCACGAGGTGGCGGCCGCGGAAGGCATGGGCGCACGCGTCTTCAGGTATCCAGCGGAGCTCGCTGCGATCCTCGAACATCTCGCGAACATCATCGAGGAACGACTCGCCGCCTGATCGTCAGGATCGCAATCCAAGTCAAAGCGGGCCTCCTACGATCGAGGCGCATGAACGAACGGACGACGCACGCGGATTATGCGGACCGGCTCGAACGTGTGTTCAGGTGGCTCGCGGATCACCTCGATGACACGCTCGACCTGGTGCGCCTCGCGGACGTGGCCTGCCTGTCGCCGTATCACTTCCATCGCGTCTATCGCGCCATGCAGGGCGAGACGGCGGCCGAGACCGTCCGTCGGCTGCGCCTGCATCGGGCAGCGGTGGAGCTGATCACCGGCGAACTGCCGGTCGCCCGCATCGCGCGGCGCGCCGGTTATGGAAGTCAGGAAGCCTTCACGCGGGCGTTCAAGAGCGCGTATGGCTCCTCCGGCCCGCTACAGAGCGTCGTTCGTTCCCATTCCCGCCGCGAGCGGACAGGAGAGCGAAATGGACACGACGACATACGAGGTCACGCTTCGCCACACACCACCGATTCGAGTGGCGGCACTGCCACACGCCGGACCGTATGCGAACATCGGCAGCACGTTCGAGCGATTGATGGCGATGGCCGCGGGGCAGGGTTTGTTCGGCCCCGGACTGCGGACGTTCGGCATCTACTACGATGATCCGACAGCGACGCCGGCGAGCGCTCTGCGATCGGACGCCTGCATGATCATTCCCGATGCTGTGGTGCCGACCGGTGAGCTGCAGGTACGCGAGATTCGCGGCGGGCGATACGCTGTCGTTCTGCACGTGGGGTCCTATGCGGAGCTCGAACGTCCCTACAAATGGCTGTACGGCACGTGGCTGGTCCAGAGCGGCGAAGAGCCGGACAACGCGCCGATCGTCGAAGAGTATTTGAACGACGCGCGCACCGTGCCGCCGAGCGACCTGAAGACAGAAATCTGGCTGCCACTGCGTTGAACCCGTGACTGGCGGACCATAAAGGTCCGCGCTGCATCTGTGGTGACTCGCGCATGAAGCCGTTCGACAACGAGTGGATCTTCGACGCGTTCACCGGGCGTCCCACGTTCTTCATCAAGAGAATGTTTGGAGGCCTGGCGGCGTATCTTCACGAGCGCCAGATGCTGGTGCTCGTGCAGCCGACGCAGACCGGACGCTGGAAGTGGCATGGCGTGCTCGTGTGCACCGGCCACGAGCACCACGCCTCCATCCGTGCTGAATTTCCAGCGTTGACGCCGCACGCGGTCCTGCGCAAGTGGCTCTTCATCGACTCGTCGCATCCGGAATTCGAGTCCACGATGGAGTCCGTCGCCGCGCGCATCGCGCGAAATGATCGACGCTTCGGCATCGTGCCGCGCAGCGCGGCGGCGAAGGCGCGAAAGAGCCGTCAGCCGCGCCGATGAACCGGCCGCAGGCGGTTCGTCCAGTATGCCCATGCGATCATCAGCGAGAAGAACACGAGCGCGACGATCGAGCCCGACACGGGAGACTGTGCCGCAGGCGGCGCAGGCGCCGTGAGGTTCGAGATCCACGACAGCGTCAGCAGCGCGACGACGGCCCAGAACAGATAGAGGCCCGCACGGTTCTTCGCACGCGTCGTTCGCAGGTAGATGACGAGCGCAGCGAGCCAGAGACCTCCCTCCACGATAATTGTCCACAGCAGAGAGGTCCACAGTCCAAGGCCGTAGACGTTCGTCGTCCCGGGCGCGAGCGGCATGTCCGGCTTGTGGCTGATCCAGTCGAGAACCCAGTGGCTGACCACTGCGGCGAAGACCATCAATGTGCCCGTGTTGTCGCGCCGGCGCCACCGATACAGCGATGCGAAGACAACGCCCCAGACGACGTCCATGAGCAGGCTGTGGCTCAAACCGATGTCGTACAGCTCCATGCTGTCGATGCCGCGACCCCCGGGAACCGCTCGCCAGTGTTCCAATCCCGTGAGGATGAACACGAATCCGAGCATGTCTGCGAGGCATGGCTGCCAGTGTCAGGGTTCCGATTGAAACCGCTGGCGCGGCTCGCTTGCCGATCAGGCCTATCGCGAAGTGTCCTACGAGCATCGAAGGCGACTCTCCACCGTCCGGCTGAAGCCGGACGCTACGATGTGCTCTGACACCGTTCTTGCATCGATGTTCCGACAATCCGTGTCGGAGTACGTATATGAACAAACGCTTTGCTTCAGGCGCGATCGGACTGTGGCTGCTGCTTGTCATCCCGCTGGGCGGTCAGACCGCCGATCGGCTGGCGGGCAAGAACGTATCCGTCGTGCAGGCCAACTATCAGGGCCGGAGTGCGATCCAGCTCACGGCCACGCCGGGTGCCGAAAACGGAACGTCGTACGCCGTGGTCAAGGACGCTGTCTTTCGGGACGGCAGCATCGAAGTCGATGTGGCCGGCCGACCGGCTGCTGGGGCCGATGCTGGCGCCCGCGGGTTCATCGGTATCGCCTTTCGCCTCCAAGCGGACGGTCGCTACGAGTACATCTATCTTCGGCCGACCAACGGCCGCGCTGACGATCAAGTCAGGCGCAACCACTCGACTCAATACAGTTCGCATCCGGACTTCGACTTCGCCCGCTCACGGAAGGAAGCTCCTGAGAAGTACGAGTCGTATGTCGACCTGCAACCCGGCGTCTGGACCAAGTATCGGATCGAGGTCCAGGGCCGCACGGCACGGCTCTACGTGCATGGAGCGGAGCAACCGTGTCTGATCGTGAATGACCTGAAGCTCGCGCCGAGCGAAGGAGGGGTCGCCTTATGCGTCGGACCGGGGACCGAGGGCTACTTTTCGAATCTGAAGATCACTCGCAAGTAGCCCCACGAATCCTCAGTCGTTGGCGTTGCCGGCGGAAATCTGGATCTGGCGACCATCCGGCATCGTCACCGACTTGAGGAATCCCAATGGACTGCCGTTCCTCGCGGGGATGAACTTCACGCTGATGTTGTCGCCGGCGTGAAGGGCGTTCGGTCCGGTCTTGCCGATACCTCTCTGCGCGAGAGCGGTGGCTGACCCGAGTGTGAACACCCAGTCCGTCATCGTGCCATCCGGCTTCTTGACCGTGAGCGTCAGCGAGCCGTGTGGATTCACGAACTTCACGCTGGCGACCGATCCAGACAGCTCAGATTCCTTCTGCATGTCATACACCCCAGCCAGGGAATGATGAGCCTGCAGCGAGACGCCGGCCAGCAGCCAGCCGCACACGACGACAAGTCCAACAGTTCGCGCAATCATTCGTGCGTCTCCATCAAGTGGTGATCGGCGGATCAATCTGGCGCAGAGCGTAGCACCGCGAGGGCCTACGCCTCAAATGCGAGTTCTTGACCGTCTACCTGAACCCCTCCACGACGCGAACGCGGCCGTCCGAGGTTTGGTCGACGAAATAGCCCTTCACGTCGTCGTCGTGGATGATGAAGACACCACGATCGGCGGCGACGAGAAGGCGGTCGCCCACCATCGTGAACTGCTGTCCGATGCTCGGGCCGATGTCGAAGCGCCTGAAAGTCTTCGCGGCCCGGTCAAAGCGAACGATGCCTCCGGCGCTGTCGCCGTATTCGCCACGCGCGGTCAAGGCCAGCCACACGGCGGCGGGCTGTACGAGAATCGCCGATGTCGACCAATCCCTCAACTGCGGTGCGGCGATGAATCGGTAATTCCTCGCGGTCGCGTCGAAGTAGCCGAAGCGGCCGACGCCGGTCTCGCCCTCGCCTCCATAAAACGTCGTGCCAAACCAGAGACTCGTCCCGACGAGCTGCCACGGCCCGATTTGATGACACTCTGGATGCTTGCGGGGAATTCGATGAATCGATTCGCCCGCTCGGCGCGTTTCGAGCACGATGACTTCCGCGTCGGCGCAGTTGGCGTCATCGGTGTCACCGAAGGATCTGACCCGTTCAACAAGTCTGAACTCGCGCGAGCGTCCGAATGGAGGGCTCAGTGGCTTGAAGCGGTGCTCTGGCTCGGGTTGTCGGAAGGGATCGAACTCCGGAGGAGGAGCGGGTTCAGTGCGGCCAACTATCCGGAAAGGTGGGATTCGATTGAGCGCGAAGTCGACAGTGGCTTCCCATTCGTCGTTGATGACAGTCAAGCGCGCGCCGTCTGCGCCCTTTGGCTCTACGTGGCCGTGAAAGAAACGATCGTAGGCGAAGCGACTCACGAGGCGTTTCGCGCCAACGTCATAGACGAACTTCTGGTTTGGCTGTACTTCAGACTTCTCCCCGTCGCACGAGATGACGGTGTCGGTCTCCGTGAACCTGAGGATCCGCGCTGTGCAGTCCTCAAACCCCTCAGCGATAGCAATCGTGAACACCCGTGATTGCTGGGCGCGGTCCTGGAAGAACAGTCCAAGCTTGCGTTGTGTGCCCCACCACTGCGATGCGGTTCGCGGTCGTGCGAATGGCCACTGCTGTGGCGAGCCGAGCGTGACGACGAGATCGAGGTGATCGGTGACCTGAACGCGCCGCCAGACCATGGCATGCGCGAGCGTCGCGTCCGAACGTTTCAATACGCTCAGGACTGCTGAATCACGGGAGCCCTGCGCGTCGATGGTCGCTGCGAACACCAGGAGCGCGGCACACGACGCGGCACGTCTCAGCACCCGTCGGAAGTACGTCGTCCTGGCCCGGCTGTCAAGGTCGCTGTGTGCGGACCAGGGAATGGTGCGTCCCGGTTTCGAACAGACCGCCCCTCCAGGAGGATCGGCAGACGGAGAACTTCCAGCAATCCAGCGACATCGAAGCGCCCACATGGTGGTACCGCGTTTGATGGTTCGACTCGGACGCAGGCGCATGGCCAAGAGTCCAGCTCGCTTCGGCCCGCTCCGGTTCTGGGACACGTTGGCGCAGGACGTGAGGTTCGCCTCTCGTCTGTTCGTTCGCTCGCCACTGCTCACCGCCGCCATTGCCGCGACGCTCGCGCTCGGCATCGGCGCCTCCTCCGCGATCTTCGCCCTGGTCAACGCCGTCGTCCTGCGGCCGCTGCCCTATCCGGATTCCAATCGCCTCGTGCAGATGTACGCCAGCTTTCCAGACCTCAATCCGACCGAGGCGGATTGGGTGTCGTTCCCGAACTTCCGCGACTGGCAGCGCACCGCCGACGTGTTCGACGGCGTCGCCGCGTACCGATATCAACTGTTCACGCTCGCGGGAGCGCAGGGTCCCGAGTCGATGCTGGGGCTGGAGGTCACCGATCGCCTGTTCTCGGTGCTCGGCGTTCAGCCGGTGCTCGGCCGCACCTTTGCGCCCGGCGAGGATACGCCCGGCCGGCGTCACGTCGCGGTTATCAGTTACGCGTTGTGGCAGCGGCGGTTTGGCGGCGATTCGGGTGTCATCGGCCGCGCGGTCCCGATCAACAGCGAGAGCTACACGATCGTCGGCGTGATGCCGCCGACGTTTCGCTTCCCTCACGGCATACCCGGTCAGACGTCAGCGACGACGGCGGCGATCTCGATTGATCTGTGGCTTCCGATCCGTCCATCGCCCGACCTCGAACAGCGCGGCAGCCTCAACTTCTGGTCCATCGCCCGGCTGAGGCCCGACGTGAGTCTCGCGACCGCTCGAGCGGCGATGAGCACGATTGCCAGCACACTTGCGCGTGACTACCCGGCGACCAACAAGGATATGAGCGTGATCGTGGTTCCCCTTCGGGACCACACCGCGAGGGCCGCGCGTGTCGCGCTACTCCTCCTGCTCGGCGCTGTCGGACTCGCACTGCTGCTCACGTGCGCCAACATCGCTGGACTGCTGTTGTCGCGAGCGGAAGCGCGGACGCGGGAAATGGCGGTACGCCAGGCGCTGGGTGGCAGCCGTGCGCGCCTCGTCCGCCAGATGCTCACCGAGAGCGTGTTGCTGGCGCTGGCGGGAGGAATGGCGGGCGTGTTCGTGGCCTACGCGGGGGTGAGGATGATGGTCCGGCTCGCACCGCCGGCGATCCCGCGTCTCGAGCAGACGGCCGTCGACAACGCCGTGCTCGCGTTCATTGCGATCGTCGCCGTGTGCATGGGGATTCTGTTCGGGCTTGCTCCCGCGCTCCTCGGCTGGCGGGATGACGTGTCCGGCATGCTCAAGCAGGCGGCGGCGCGCACGTCGACCGGAGCGCGGGGCCGTCGCGTGCGACAGGCCCTCGTCGCCGGTCAGCTGGCGATGGCGGTCATGCTGCTCGTCGGCGCCGGGCTGCTGGTGCGCAGCTTCGCGCGAGTGGTCAGCCTCGACGTCGGCTTCCGTGCGCCGAGCGTGTTGACGGCCTTCGTGCAGCTGTCGGGCAGCCGCTACGACTCGCCTGAGCGACAGGCCGAGTTCTACCGCGCGCTCGTCGAGCGCATCGAGGCATTGCCCGGTGTCGCGGCCGCCGCCGTGAGCAACAGCGTTCCGTTGAGCGGCGTCAACGATCAGGGTCAGGTGCGAATCGAGGGACTGATACTGCCGCGCGGCCAGGATGCGCCCAGCGGCAACCGCCCGCGCGTTTCGCCGCACTACTTCGACGCGATGGGTATCCGGCTGCTCCAGGGGCGCCTCTTCGACGAGCGGGATCGACGCGACACGACGCCGGTCGCGATCGTCAGCGAGCTGGCTGCCCGGACGTACTGGCCCGACGGCGCGATCGGGAAACGGGTCGTGGTCGAAGAGACGAACGGCGCGGCGTGGCGGCAAGTGATCGGCGTCGTGCAGAGCACGCGCCATTTTGGAATCGAGATGCCGCAGAAGGCGGAGTTCTACGTGCCGCAGGAACAGGCATCCTCGCCGTTCATGCAGCTCGTCGTCCGCGCGGACGGCGATCCGTTGGCTGTGATTCCTCTTGTGCGCACGGCGGTCGCCACGCTCGATCCCGACCAGGCGGCCGTCGGGTTCGACACGATGGAACAGTTGCTGATTGGTTCCACCGCGCAGCGACGCTTTCAGATGGTGCTCGTGGTGATGTTCGCGGCGATGGCGTTGCTGCTCGCCGCGATCGGCGTCTACGCCACCATGAGCCACATGGTCGGCCATCGCAGGCGTGAGATCGGCGTGCGTCTCGCGCTCGGCGCCACACCGTCACAGGTGGTCACGCTCGTCCTGCGCAACGGTTTCATGGTCACCGCCGCCGGCGCGGCGGCCGGTCTTGCCGGTGCGGTGATGATTTCACGGTTGCTGTCAGGACTGCTGTACGGTGTCTCGCCTTTCGACGTCGCGACGTACGCTGCCGTCACCGCTCTTCTATTCGTCATCGCCAACGTGGCCGCGTATGTTCCCAGCCGCGCGGCCGGCCGGGTCGATCCGCTCGTGATTCTCAACGACGAGTAGGCCGGCGATCCTCAGAGGTACCGCAAGCTCGCTATACTCGTACCATGAGCTTCCGCGTGGACCGCTCCGTCCTTCGCCGCACGTCGTTCGAGGAACAGGAGCGTACGCGGCCGGCCTTGCAGTACTGGCTCTCTCGGCCATCGGCGGAGCGTGTGGCCGCCGTGGAATTCCTTCGGCGCCAACACGATGGATCTCGCGCCAGACTTCGACGAGTTTCTCGGTTCATTGCTTGCCCATGGGGCTGAGTTCCTGATCGTCGGGGCGTACGCCCTGGCGTTTCACGGTGCACCCAGATATACGGGCGACATCGACGTGCTCATTCGGCCGACTTTGGAAAACGGCGGGCGCGTTCTGGCGGCTGTTTCGGCGTTCGGATTCCCGACTGCCGGTCTGACGCCGGCCGATATCGTCGACAGCCGACGGATGCTGGAAATGGGTGTGCCGCCCGTCCAGATTCACGTCATGAGCGCCATCACCGGTGTGAGCTGGGATGAGGCATGGCCAGAGCGTGCGATCGGGTCGTGTGGGCGACACCAGGTTGCGTTTATCGGACGCGACGCCTTTCTACGGAATAAACGTGCTGCGGGTCGGCTCAAGGACCTCGCCGATGTGGACGCCCTGGGCCGAGGCGGCGAGCGTCGTTAGCCCGACCCGCCATCTCATTGCGCGGCCACGGGGCAACGGCGTAGTACCATCCCGCCGCCATGACACGGTTCATCGCTCCGGTTTCGTTCGCACTCCTACTCGCCGTCGGCGTCGGGCTGTGGGCTCAAGAGGCCCCACCGCCGCTGGCCCCGCCGCAGGCGTCGTCAGGCCCAACGCCGATGCCGACGGTGCTTCGCAACTACACGCCGGTGACCGAAGCGCAGTTGCGGAGTCCGAAGGACGGCGACTGGATCATGAACCGTCGCACGTACAACGGGTGGGGATACAGCCCCCTCACGCAGATCACGGCTGCCAACGTCGCACGGCTCAAGCCGGTGTGGTCGATTTCCACCGCCGTGATCAACGGACACGAGGCTGCGCCGATCGTGCACGACGGCGTGATGTTCGTCGCTACGCCCGGCAGCCAGGTGATTGCCATCGAGGCTGCAACGGGAACCGTGCTGTGGCGGTATCGCCGCCCGCTCGGGCCGGCGGTGATCAATCGCCATCCGACGACGAGAGGTGTCGGCCTTCTCGGGGACAAGGTGTTCCTGGCGGCGAGCGACGCCGTGCTGATGGCGCTGGACGCGCGCACAGGACGCACCGTCTGGTCGACCACTGTCGCCGACAACAAGGGCGGCCATTACATGAGCCTCGCGCCGCTCGTGGCGAACGGCAAAGTGCTCGTCGGCACATCTGGCGGTGAGCTCGGCATCCGCGGCTTCATCGCCGCTTTCGATCCGGATACCGGCAAGGAGCTGTGGCGCACCTACACCGTTCCCGCACCGGGCGAACCTGGAAGCGAGACGTGGCCGAGCGGTGGTGAGCAATGGAAGACCGGCGGTGGATCGGTGTGGGTGACGGGTAACTACGATTCCGAGACCAACCTTGCGTATTGGGGCACTGGCAACGGCGGACCATGGATCGGCGACCAGCGTCCGGGGGACAACCTCTATACCTCTTCGACGATTGCGGTGGACGTGACCACGGGCGCCATCAAGGGTCACTTCCAGTACACGCCGAATGAGTCGTTCGATTGGGACGAGGTCTCGCCACCGATCCTGGTCGACTTTCAGCGGAACGGGCGGACCGTAAAGGGCCTCATCGACGTCGCGCGCAACGGATACCTCTGGTTCCTGGAGCGCGGCACCGGACCGATCCGTTTCGTCCAGGGGCTGCCGTACGTGCGACAGAACGTGTTTCGTGGTCTCGATCCGGTGACCGGCAGACCGGACATCGATCCCGCACACAAGCCTGGTACTGGCAAGACAGCCGATTTCTGTCCCTCGCACTGGGGCGGGAAGAACTGGCCGCCGATCGCCTACAGCCCGCAGACGCGTTTCATCTACGTCCCCGCCAACGAGAACCTGTGCGCGTCGATGGAGGGGCTGCCCGTGAAGTACTCGCCCGGCGGCGCGTTCACGGGCGCGCGGAACGTGCTGTCGATCGCGCCGGGCGCGGATCATATCGGCGAAGTGCAGGCGTGGAACGTCGATACGGGCGCACGTGTGTGGACGCACACGTTCGAGAAGTCGTCGAACTGGGGACCACTGCTGGCGACCGGTGGCGGGCTGGTGTTCGGCGGCGGAACGTCGGACCGCATGTTCCGCGCGTTCGACGCAAAGACGGGAAAGGTGCTGTGGGAGTACCCCACCACATCCGGTGTCATCGGTCAGCCTTCGTCATTCACCCTCAACGGGCGTCAGTACGTCGCGGTGCAATCGGGTTGGGGCATCGACGCGCGAGGGATGCAGGGCCGGCTCAACGCGATTCGCCCGGGCGAGTTTCCGGAGGTGCCGGACGGTGGTTCGGTGTGGGTGTTCGCGCTTGGAGATTGAGGTTCGCGTGTGATCGACCTGACGAGTTCCGCGTCCGACAAAGAGGATCCATGAAACATCCGTCTATCGTTCCGTTCGCTTTCCTCGTTTTCATCAAGCAACTTCGAAGAACTCCTCCGCCTCGCGATACGTGAACCGCAGCTTCCCGGGCGAATCCCGGATCCTGCGGCCCTGCGCCGACATAGATGCACTGCGACGGATCGAGCTGATGGCGTTTCACGAACACGACGCCAAGCCCTGGCAGCGGTTTCCGGCACCAGCAGATCGGAGGTCCGGCCGGGTGCGGACAGTACTCGACCTCGATATCGACACCAAGCAGCTCGCTTCCGCTGCGGTATCTGGGTGACCGTCACGTTGCAGAGACCGATCGCATCGATGCGGCCGAGACTTCAGGGCATCGAGGGCGCGCACGCTGGTGGCAAACGGCACGCGCGGATCTGGTGCATGCAGTTGATAGAGGGGAATCCGGCTGACGTCGAGCGCGCGCAGGCTCGCTTGGCAGGCGGCGATCAGCGAGCGCGCGCGTCCGTCGGGAATCCATTGCCCGTGCGGTCGCGTCAGGCCGCCCTTGGTCGCGACGCGAATCGTCGCCGGGTCGCCGCGCCACGTTTTCAGCGCGCGGGCGAGCAACCGTTCGTTGTGTCCGATCTCGGTGTCGTCGCGGCAATAGGCGTTCGCTGTGTCGACGGCCACGATGCCGGCGTCGAACGCCGCATGCAGGACGTCTATCGCTCGATTCTCGTCGCGATCCGACGCGGTCGACAGGCGCATGCATCCGAGCACGATAGCAGGCCGGAGGGCCGCGACATTGGTTCCGTGTCTCACGGCACTTTGGCGGCTGGGTTATCGATATGCACCAGTCAAGCAGGGACGGGCTTGTAAGTAACGGGTTGCCGGCAACTTCCTTGCACTCTGTGCGGCGACGAGGAATCCGATGACTAACATGATTGTTTACCTGATCGGGACGTTGTTCGTTGTTGCCGGGCTGGCATACGGCGCATCCCGCGCCGGCATCAGTCAGGTCTGGATCATCACGGGCGCGCTCGTACTCATCGGCTTGGGCTTGATGGCCGGTATCGTCAAGACCCGCCAGAAGGATCCTGCGGCGTAAGGGCGCGGGTTCCACACGCCGTCCGACTCCTCACAGGTAGTCGTTGTACGATGCTCGCATGGGGCGGACGCGGGCATCGGCTCGATGGATGCGGTTCGCACTAGCCGTGGCGATGGCGCTGACACTGGCTGTGGGGAGCGGTGCGGCACAGCGGTCCACCATCCTGACCAACGGACGAAACCTTCAGATACCGATCAATCACGGACTCCCCGACAAGCCGCTTGGGTTCACGTTCTGTCGCCTGCGGTACCAGAACATCCGACGAGCGAGAAAGTCCGGGTGGGGCGACGACTACCCTCAGGCGGACTTCAACTTCATGGTGCGTCTGTCCGAGCTGACGAGGACGAGAATCAGCCGGTGGAACGACGGCGACCCTGGCTTCGCGAACGTGACCGTCATGGATCCCGATCTCTTCCAGTGTCCGTTCCTGCGCATGCAGAATGCGGCCAATTACGACTTCACACCCGAAGAGACCGCGCGCATGCGCGACTACCTGCTGAAGGGCGGCTTTCTGTGGATTGACGACAACTGGGATCCGGACTTCGAATACATCCGTCCGAATCTCATGCGAATCCTCCCCGGTGCCAGAATCGTCGACTTGCCCATCGACCACCCGATGTTCTCCGTTCTCTTCCGCGTCAACCCGCTTCCGCAGATCCCGTCGCTCGGCTCGTGGCAGCGTACGGGTCAGGATTCCGAGATCGGGCCTTCGACGGTCCATTACTACGGTGTGTTCGACGAACACGACAGGCTCGTGGTGCTCGTCAGCATGAACTCGGATGTGTCAGACAGCTGGGAGCGCGAAGGCGACAACGCGGACTACTTCCACACCTTCGGTGGGAAAGGCTATTCGCTGGGTGTGAACGTGGCCGTCTGGGTCATGACGCATTGAGGGATTTGGCGCGCGCCTCACCGCAATCTCACGTCATGCTCACAGTCTGATGAAGACTCGAAGCCTTCGGCAGGCGATCGTTCCATGGTGTCCAAGTTCACTCGACGTCGGGTTGTTCTCGTGGTGTCGGCTCTGCTTGTCTGTGCGGTGGTGCTCGTTGGCAGATGGCTGAACGCGATAAAGGTTGGCGGACAGGGGCCCGCCGAACCATTCCGCATCGGCGGCAACTTCTACTACGTGGGCGCGACCGACGTCGCGGCCTTCCTCATCACCGGGCCCGAGGGTCACATCGTGCTCGACGGCGGTTATCCCACGACCGCTCGCTTGATCATGGCAAGCATCGCGAAGCTCGGTTTCGACATCAAGGACGTCAAGGTGCTCCTGAACTCGGAGCCGCACCCCGACCACGGCGGCGGACTCGCGGTGCTCCAGCAGGCATCGGGTGCGCAGTTATGGGCCAGCGATGCGAGCGCCGACTCCCTCGCCTCCGGCGGCGACGACCCGGACGTCATCCTGCCGTTGCGGGCGCTCGTCTGGATCGGCGTCCTTGGCTACCCCCCGCCGCGCGTCGACCACCGGTTCAAGGACGGCGACACGATTCGTGTCGGGCCGATCGCACTCACCGCTCACCTCACGCCGGGACACACGCGTGGCTGCACGTCGTGGTCGTTCCCTGTCCACGACGGTGACCGCGTGCTGAACGTCGTCAGCGCCTGTGACCTCGGAGTGCTGGCAAACTCGCGTTATCCAGAACAAGCGGCAGACCGCGAGCGCAGCATCCGCGTGCTCCGCGGCCTGCCGGCAGACATCTGGGTGACGTGTCACGCCCGATGGTGGGACAGGTACCGCAAGTTCGTCGCGAGCACCACTGCGAAAGACCCGGTGGAGCCGTTCATCGACCCCGATGGGTACCGTGTGTTCCTCGATGCCGCCGAAGCGGACCTCCAGCAAGGGCGGGCTCACTAGCAGCGCAGCGCGGCATACAATCTGACCAGCAGATTGCGCTCGCGCGTAAAGTATTTTTCTACTCCCGATGAAGAGGGGCAAATGACGCGAAAACCGTGCGCTTTGGCAGTGCTGTTCGTTGTCCTCGTCACGCTGCGAGGCGGAACGGCATCCGCGCAGGCAGTGGACGCCCGTAAAGCGATTGAAGCGGCTGCCAAGGCCATGGGCAGCATGAACGTGAAGTCGATTCAATTCGTCGGCGACGGATATGTGGCCAACGTCGGTGAGCAGTACAACCTCAATGATGGTTGGCCGCAGGTGCAGGTCACGGACTACACGCGCACCATCGACTACGACGCCAAGTATATGCGCGTGGACTACGACGAGAAGCAGTCAGGCAAACACGTCATCAATGTCGTGAGCGGCAATTTCGCGTGGGACATGAAGGGTGAGACGCCCGTGCCGCTCACGCGCATGTACCTCGATGGCCTTCCCTACGCCGATCTGCGCCAGCTCGAGATCGTGCTCAGCCCGCACGGATTTATCAAGGCGGCGCTGGCCGCCAGCGACTTGAAGGCCATCAGGCAACCGATCGTCGGACCTTCGGACTTCGGGCTCTCGATGTTTGGCCAGTGGGTGACGATCGTCTCCTTCAGCTACGGCAAGACCCGCGTCAACGGCACGATCAACGATGAGAACCTGATCGAACTGACCGGCTCGTGGATCGCGAATCCCGTCTACGGCGACATGACCTATGAAATGCGCTACACGATGTACAAGGATTACAACGGCGTGAAATTCCCCGGGCTGATCCATGTTCATCAGGGCGATCCGAGGATCAACCCCGGAGAAAACTACTTCCAGGTCTACACGAAAGACGTGAAGCCCAATCTCGTCGTGAACAAGCCTTCAGTTCCCGACGCGGTGCGCACGGCGAAACCCGATCCGGTGAAGGTGGAAACACAGAAGCTTGCGGATCACGTCTGGCTGCTGGGCGGCGGGCCGATGAACAGCGTGCTGGTCGAGTTCAAGGACTTCGTTGCGGTCGTCGAGGCGCCGCAGAACGAAGCGCGGTCGCTGGCGGTCATCGACGAAGTTCACAAACTCGTTCCCGGCAAGATGATTCGCTATGTGGTCAACACCCATCACCACATGGGCTCTGCGGGCGGTCTCCGCACGTACTTCTCACAGGGCACTACGGTCGTCACCCACGAGTCGAACAAAGACTATTACGTCGACATCCTGTTCAGCCCGTTTCCGAGAACGTTGGACCCGGATCGGATGTCGATTTTCAACCCGATGTACATGATCAGTCGCCGGCCTCCGCCGATTCAGACGGTCGGCGGCACGACGATGATGGGCGGAACCACCATCAGCGATGACGAGCGCCAGATGCAGGTCTGGCATGTGCAGGACATGGCGTACGAAGTGGGAGAGACGTACCTCAAGATCCCGGGTCCATCGCTGGCCAGAGGCAATCACTCCGCTGACATGTTGATGGTCTATCTCCCGAAGGAGAAGATCCTGATCAACGCGGATCTTTACGTGCCGCCAGAACCGGGTGCGAAACCCTCTGCGCCAACTGCCGGCATGCGAACGTTGAACCTCAACATGAAGAAGCTGAAGTTCGACGTCGCACAGCATGTCTCCATTGTGGGGCCGCGGGTCGGGTCGAACGACGACTTCGTCAGGAGCGTCGGTAACTGACGGTTACTTCCCGGGTGCCTGAGTAGCCTGCTCTTCGGCGCGTGCCGCGCTGAGCGTATTCTTCATTGCGCGGTTTCCCTCGTGGCACGCGTAATCGGGGTCAGGCGCTTGAATGCTGCCTGTCGCCGCGCAGAGGTTTGATGTAATTTTGCGACCTGCTAGACTTTCCGCCGCATGGATCAGGCGTCGCAAGTCACGCGGCTCTTGCTCAATCTCAAGAACGGCGACGCGAACGCGATCGATGCGGTGATCCCGCTGGTGTACGACGAGCTGCGCCGTCTCGCGGCGCATTATCTTCGCGACGAGCACGCGGCCCTCACGCTTCAACCGACATCGCTCGTGCACGAAGCCTACGTGCGGCTGGTCGCCCAGGACATGCCGGACTGGGAGTGCCGGTCGCATTTCTACGGCGTGGCGGCGCACTTGATGAGGCAGATCCTCGTCGATCACGCCCGTCGCCATCGCAGCCAGAAGCGGGGCGGCGGCGTCGCGCCGCTGCCGATCGATGAGGTGGTCGCGTTTGCACCGGGCAAGGGGGACGACATCGTGGCCCTCGACGACGCGCTGACGGCCCTCGCAGCGGTGGACGAGCGCAAGGCCAAGGTCATCGAGCTGCGATTCTTCGGAGGGTTGACCGTCGAGGAGACGGCGCGTGCGCTGGACATCTCCGTCGCGACGGTCGGACGAGAGCAGCGTCTCGCCGAAGCATGGCTGCATCGCGAGCTGTCGAAGGAGCCGTGAATCCGCAGCAGTGGGCGGCCGCGGGCGACCTGTTCGACCTGGCGCTCGCCGTCCCCGTCGACGAACGCACCCTCTTCGTGAGGCAGCGTTCCGGCGCCGACGATACGCTGCGCGACGAAGTGCTGTCGCTGCTCGCAAGTCATCGCGCCGCGGGTGGATTCGTCCAGGATCGCATCAAGGACGCCGTCGTGTCGTTCAGCGAAGCGGCGGCGGGCACGCTGCCGGCACGCGTCGGCCCGTACCGGCTGATTCGAGAGCTCGGACGCGGCGGGATGGGCACCGTCTATCTCGCCGAGCGCGACGACGATCAGTACAGCGCGCAGGTCGCGGTGAAGCTCGTTCGACCGGGGATGGATACCGAGTTCATCCTCGCGCGCTTTCGACGGGAGCGACAGACGCTCGCGCGGCTCCAGCATCCGAACATCAGTCGTCTGCTCGATGGCGGGACCACCGATCAGGGTCTGCCCTACATCGTCATGGAGTACATCGACGGCCCGCCGCTGACGGTCTTTGCCGATCGAAGCAGCCTGACCGTCGAGCAGCGCCTCCGCCTGTTCCTGGACGTCTGTGCCGCCGTCGACTACGCGCACCGCAACTTCGTCGTGCACCGCGATTTGAAGCCAGGCAACATCCTCGTTGCGCCCGGCGGCATTCCGAAGCTGGTTGACTTCGGCATCTGCAAATTGCTGCAGGGCGACGCGCTTGGCGGCGAGACGATCGCCACACCGATGACGCCGAACTACGCAAGCCCGGAGCAGGCACTCGGCGCGCCGGCGACGGCGCTGTCGGATGTGTATTCGCTTGGCGCGGTGTTGTACGAGCTGCTCGCCGGCACGTGCCCCCGGCACTTCGAACGCCTGACGCCCGCCGCCATTCACGAAGAGATTTCGCAGAAGCCGATCGCGCGTCCCAGCGCGGCCGCCCGGGACCGCGGCATCGCGCGTCAGCTCGCCGGTGATCTCGACAACATCGTGATGCGTGCGCTCGAACACGAGCCGGCGCGCCGGTACGAATCAGCGGCGCGCTTCGCGGACGACCTGAAGCGGTACCTCGATCACCAACCCGTTCTCGCACGGCCGCACACGCTTGGCTACCGCAGCCGCAAGTACGTTCTTCGGCATCGTGGCGCGATCACAGCGGTGACGTTGATCGTCGCGGCGCTCGCCGCGGGAGCGGCGGCAGCGGTGCGGGAGGCCAGGATCGCCGACTCGCGTTCACAGCAGATCCGCGCGCTCGCCAGCAAGCTCGTCTTCGACCTCCACGACGCGGTGCGCGACCTGCCGGGCGCCACGCGCGCCCGCGAGATCATCGTACACACCGGCGTGCAGTATCTCGATTCGCTCTCCGGTTCCGTCCGCGGCGACACCGCGGCCGAGCGAGAGCTCGCGCGAGCGTATCAACAGCTCGGCGACATTCGCGGCGGCCGCGACTTCGCCTACACCGGTGATTTCACCGGGGCGGTCGCCGACTATCGAAAGGCGCTTGCCCTGCTGGACGCCATCGTTGCTCGAGGAGATGTCACCGCGGACGTGCGCGCAGAGCGCCTGCAACTGCACAACCGCATGGCCTCGATGTACGAGGCGACGGGCCATTTGCAGGACGCGCTGCAGGCGTTCGAGGAAGCTATTCGCCAGGGACACGAGCTCACTGCGGACAACGACGTCGACGTTCAACGGGCGCTTGCCGAGGCGTACCTGGGCGCGAGCGAAGTCACCCGCAACATGGGCAACGATGCGGCCGCGTTCGAGCATGCCAGCCAGGCACTGCGTCTGTTCGAGGGATTGGCGAAGGATCATCCGTCCGCTAACGTGCGTCACGGGCTCGCCAATGCCTATGCGTCAGCGGGCATGAGCGAGATGGGACTCGGGCGCCTCGACCGTGCGCTCGATCACTTTCGTCGCACGGTGACCGCGACCGAGGCGCTGGTGCAATCCGATGCGGGCAACGTGACCTGGAACCGGGAGCTGATGCTTGCCTACGGCCACATCGGCGACGTCCTTGGAAATGCCGATATGCCGAATCTTGGCGATCGCGCCGGCGCGCTCCAGGCGTATCAGCAGGCGGCCGACATCGGGCGGCGGCTCTATCTGGCCGACCGGGCGGATCTCCGCGCCGCCTCCGATTACGGAGTGGTCCTGAGCCGGGTTGAAACGGTGATGGACGACGGCGACGCCGCAGCGAAGATCGCGACCGAGCGCGAATCGTTGCGCGTGCTCGACACGGCGGCGCAGGTCAGTTCGAACAATCTGTCGCTCCACCTGTATCGCGCTCTGGTCAACGTGCATCTCGGCGACTCGCTCACGCGAGCCGGCGATATCGAATCGGCCCGGCAAGCGTACTCGAGGGCCGTCGCTGTTGCCAGGCCCTATCTGAAGCTGGCGAACTTGGCGCTCGTGGTGATCTCCATCCGCGCCAACCAGCGGCTGGCGTTGAACGCGATTCGGCGTGGGCGGCGCGACGAAGCCCTGGACTTCGCGCGTCAGGCGCTGCGGACTGCCGAGGAAGCGCCCGCCAGCGCCCCGTCGCTGCACACCGCAGCGCGCGGCACATCCGCACTCGGATTGACCTATGCGGCGCTCTGCACCAGCGCGGTTGGCGACGCGACCGACATCGAACAGGCACGCACGTGGCTGCGCAAGGCATCCGCCGCCTGGCATGCCGACGCATCGAAGCCCGCCTTTGCCGCGCCCCACCAGCGGGAGATGAAAGAAGTGGACGACACCCTCGCGAGGATCGATGCCGCGGGCGCCTGCACCGCCGCACACGCGCCGTGACGCTGCCGCCCGCCGATCGCCGCCGTATTCGCGAGACCCTCGACGCCGTTCGCGACGTCGCGATCCCTCTGACGCTGCTGTTCTATGGAAGGCTGTTCGAGCTCGATCCGTCGGCGCGTCGGCTGTTCCACAACGACATCGCCCGGCAGGGACAGAAGCTGCTCGACACGCTGACGGCGCTCGCCGATTCGCTCGACGATTTCGACGCCATGCGGCCGCGGCTGATCGATCTGGGCCGGCGCCATGCCGAATACGGCGTTCGTTCGAATCAGTACGAGACCATGATCACCGCGTTCGTCTGGGCTCTCGGCCATGCCCTCGGAGCGGATTTCGACCAGACGACCCGCGATGCATGGCGCATGATGCTGACCGAGGTGAGTCACGTCATGCAGGCAGGTGGCGGACCATCTCCCGGCTCGTCACACGCTCATTGATTCAGTCTCGTGGTGCACCTGCGGCCGTACGTCCGCAGATGACCGCTCATAACGTGCCGAATCTCGCCAGCTCCAGGAATCTTCCTCCCTGCGCGCAGAGTTCTTCGTAGGTCCCGCTTTCGACGATGCGACCGGATTCGAGGACGAAGATCCGATCAGCGTGCCGGACGGTGCTCAACCGGTGCGCAATCACGATTCGGGTGACACCGAGCCGTTCCAGTCCGGCGGCGACTCTTGCCTGCGTCCTGTTGTCGAGCGCGCTCGTCGCTTCGTCGAGCAGCACGATTCGCGGAGCGTTGACCAGCGCGCGCGCGAGGAAAATTCGCTGCCGCTGGCCGCCGGACAGTCCCATGCCGTTCTCCGGGACCGGCGTCTGCATGCCCATCGGCATGGCGCGGATGTCGTCGGCGATGGCCGCTATCTCGGCGGCGTGCCAGGCCGCGTCTTCGCCGAGTCCCGAGGCGCCGAGAATGTTCGAGGCGATCGTGCCGGCCAGCAGATGCCCATTCTGCAGTACCACGCCGAGTTGCCGGCGAAGAGACTCCAGATCGAGCGCCGACAGATCGTGGCCATCGTAGGAGATGGTTCCCTGCTCGGGGCGCTCGAAACCGAGCAGCAGACGCAACACCGTGGATTTGCCGCTGCCGGAGCTGCCGACGAAGGCGACGAACTCGCCGGGCTCGACGCGGAAGGAGATGCCGCGCAGGACTTCTGCGCCAGCGCGTTCGTAGCGGAAACTGAGGTCGCGAACCTCGATGGCGCCGTTCAACGGGCCCGGATCGATGCCGGCCGGAATGGCTTCGACTGGTTCCGCCAGCAGCGGCCGCGCGCACGCAGCCAACGCCGCGATCTCCGACCAGCGCAGCAGAAACGCGCTCAACTCCAGCGCCGCGCCCATCAACTGCTGGAAGGACACACTGAAGGCCAGCAAGTTAGCAGGACGGAGGCGCAGCGACGCATCGGACGCAGCGATCGCGGCGATGACGATCCAGCCGGCGAGCGGCGCCATGGACTGCAACGCGGTCACGGCGATCGAGATGCGCCTGGCCGTAAGCGCTTCGCGCCTGCCGCGCGCAAACAGATGGGCCCATGACGCGAACGCGCGACACTCGGCTCCTGCGAGACGCAACTTGGCTATTCCGTGCACCAACTCCAGCGTGCGGCCTGCGGTGCGCGTGCCGCATTCGGCGATGTCGTGCTGCACGCGCAATATCAGCCACCCGCACACACCGGAAACGAGCGCGACTGCGGCAACAAGCGCCAGCGCCGGGAGCGTGAGCGACGGGGCAAAGTGAGCCAGGATGAAGACGTGACAGACGCTGAAGAGATATCCGGTGGCGCTGGTGAGCACGCCGTTCGCGAGCGCCTCGCGCGCGCGGTCGAGACTGAAGACGCGCAACGCGAGCTCGGCTGGGTTGACCTGGCGAAAGAACCACACGGGCAGCGCGAGTACGCGATTCCACATGCCGGACAGCGCACGACCAGCGGAGCGGACAGTGGCCCGCTGCACGGCGAGCGCTGCAGCGAGGTTGAACAGCGCCGTGCAAACGGCGCTGATGACGAGACCACCGGCGAAAACCAGAACCTGCGCGCGGTCGCCAGCGACAAGGGCATCGCCGATGATGCCGGCCGTCAGCAGCGGTGCCGCGAGCCCCAGCAGGCCGGCAGTCGCGCTGTAGGCCAGCACACGCACCAGATCGCCACCCGACCCACGGACGGCGTAGCGCACCAGGCCGACAATCCCGAGAGCGCCGGCGGGGAGAGCGCCATAGAAGATGCAGGCGTGGCGATCGATGTCAGCGGCCACTTCGCCGTCGACGACCTGCGGTGATGTCGCCGCTGGATCGTGTACCTGATAGCCACCCTTCGCGAGCGGGAGCAGCGCGATTGGACGGCCACCGCGCCACGCCACCAGCGGGCCGGCATCGCGTTCCCACCACGCCCCGTCGAGCGAGATGCGGCGGACGCGCACGCCGGATGCGCGCGCGATGCCTTCGACGCTGAGCTCCCCGCCCGAGGAGACGTCTGGACGCTCCAGCGCGATCCCGGAAGCGCGACCGACGGCTTCGCAGACCTGAAAGAGCGGCGTGGAGGACGTCGAAAAGAGATGACGCGGGTCACCCAGGGTCGCCAGCGCAGAATGGAACGCGGCCTGGTCGGCGGCAGCCCTGGCCGCGATTCGAGCGCCCGCAGTGTCCTGGCGCGGCGCGTTTTCCGTACGGATTTCCAGGTCCGATAGTGCGATCAGTGCCGACATCCCTGCTCCTGCCCCTGCACTAACGGGCGTCATCGGGACGCGGAAACGCTCAGGAGACGTTCTGGTGTCAGGCGACCAGCGAGGCGTACGTGCCGCTTCGCTGCAGGAGTTCCTGGTGGGTGCCTTGCTCGACGACGCGGCCCTCTTCCAGCACGACGACTTCGTCGCACGCGCGAATGGCACTCACGCGATGCGCCACGACAATGCAGGTGCAACCGCGGCGTTTCAGGTTGTCGAGAATCTCGCGCTCCGTCAGCGGGTCGAGCGCGCTCGTGGCTTCATCGAGAATCAGGATGCACGGATCCGTCGCCAGGGCCCTCGCGATGTCGACGCGCTGTGTCTGGCCGCCGCTCAGGTTCCGCCCCATCGACTGGAGTTGGAACGAATAGCCTCCCGGTTTCGCGAGGATGTCGTTGTGAATGGCGGCATCGCGCGCAGCGTGGATCAACGCGTCGGCTGGCAGGGTTTCGTCCATGAGCGCGATGTTCTCCGCGACCGATCCGGAGTACAGCGAGATGTCCTGATCGACCATCGAAATCGATCCGGTGACGAGGTCGCGCGGGAGCTCCTCACGCTTGATGCCGTCCAGCAGAACCTCGCCGGTCCAGGGTTGATACAGCCCGGCCAGCAGCTTCGCCGCCGTCGATTTGCCGCTGCCGGAGCGGCCCACCAGGGCCACGCACGACCCGGCGCGGATGCGCAGATTGAATTCCCGAAGCAAAGGCGGTTGACCGGCGTAGCCGAAATTCACGTCACGCAGTTCGATCTCGCCACGCAGGCGCAGTTCTGACGGACCCTGTGCGCCGCTGTTCAAGGCCGCGTCGATCGGATTATCGAGCACGTCGTCCAGACGACAAAGATCCCCTTGGATCTGCTGCAGCCGCGCGCCCAGATTGAGCAGGCGCTGGAAGGGCGTCAGGAAGTACGCCATCAGTGTCTGAAAGGCGACCAGCATGCCGAGCGTCAACCAGCCGTCCATGATGCGCAAGCCGCCGATGACCAGGATGGCAGCCGCCCCCAGAGAGGACAGCAGCGGCGAGATCGCGCTCAAAGCGATGTGGCTGCGCTGCATGCGTTGTTCGGCCGACATCAATTCGCCGTGCCGGCGCGTCCACTGATCGAAGAACTGGCCCTCGGCCCCCATCGCCTTGAGCGTCTCGATCGAATTCATACCGGCGACAGCGACTCCGAAGAGACCGCTGCGCTCCTTCGCGATCTGCTGGCTGTGCTCGGACCGCTTTCTGGCCACCACGTGCAACGCGGCGGCGTTGGCTGCGGCGATGGCCAGCACGATGGCCGTCAGCGTCGCGTCATAGCGGTACATCAGGACCAGATAGACGCCGGCCAGGAGCGCATTCACGAGGTTAGTGGCCACCTCGCCGGCCAGAAGACCGGCCAAGCGATCGTTGGCGGAAACCGTCTCGACGAGGTCTCCCGTATGCCGTTGCCCGAAGAAGGTGATGGGCAGGCACAGCAGGTGCCCGAAGAATTCGCTGGCGGATCGAACGGCGAGGTTGGCCTCGAGGCGCGCGAGGGCGCGTTGCTGGAGCACCGTGAGGGCGCCGAGCAGCGCGGCGGTGACGGCCATGACCGCGAGCGTGGGATGCAGCCAATGCGCGGCGCCCGCTTCGAGCATGGAATCGAAGAACACCCTCGGCAACACCGCCGCAACCATGCTGGGAAACACGAGTGCCAGCGTGCTCAGCATGGCGAAGCACAGGCCGAGGGACTGTCCGTGCAGGCGGCGACCGAGCGATCGCCACGACGACGGGCGCGGTCCGCCTTTTTTGAATGCGGGGCCCTTCTCGAAGGTCAGCACCACGCCGGTGAACCCGTCGTCGAAGTCAGCCATCGGGACGGCGCGGCGGCCCCAGGCCGGATCGTTGACGAAGACCTTCGCGCGGCCGATGCCTTCGACCACCACGTAGTGATTGAACTCCCAGAACACGATGAACGGCGGATTCAGGGTTCGGAGCTGATCGATCTCACAGCGCCAGGCGCGCGCGACGAGGCCACACTCGCGCGCGGCGCGGAGGATGGCAGCGGCCGCCGAACCATCGCGTCCTGTGTGACAGAGAGTGCGCAGCCGCGACGCGGTTTCACGGCGTCCGAAGTAGTCGAGAACGATCCGCAGCGCCGCGGCGCCACATTCGACCAATTCGATCTGCAGGAGGGGGCGCGTATGCACGCGGCGGCGGCGAAAGCATTTCGGGAACATCATTCGCATGGCAACCGGTCAACCGAGACCGAGCGCCCCTTTGATCGCGGGGATGGCCAGCGCAAGCGGCCGCTGTTTTGCGACCACGATACGCGCGGTGCACAGCGTCCCGCTCGAAAGCGTCGCGCGTGTGCCACGGCGCGACGACCACTCGTAGCCGCTGACATCACGAGGATCGGACCGCAGCGCCACTCGGACTTCTGTCACAGGTCCGCTGCCTGTCATCGCTGACGTGAGAGCCTCGTTCTCCAGCTTGCGGGTGACGGCCAGCGGGCTCACCGGAAACGACGCCACGTCGAGAACCGTTGCACGAAGGTACCCGTGTTCCTCGGGCCGCGTGTTGCCCGGGGACAGTTGGACGTCCATTCCCGGCGTCACAGACTTGGCCTGTTGCGAGGCGATGTAAATAAGCGCCTCGAACGTGCCTCCGTCAGGCTGGATCGCCACCAGCGATGTTCCCGCCGTCACCATGGCGCCCGGGTAGATTTTCGTTTCGATGACGCGGCCGGCAGATGGCGCGATCGCCGAGGTCGTTTGCCGGAGCTCCTGGCGCAACCCGGCCAGACGCCGTTCCAACTCCGCGACTCGCTCTCGCCGCTCGGACTCGGCGTCCGCAACGTCCGCCTGCACGGCGAAATGTTCGGCGCCCAGTTGTTCGATCTGCGTGTGATGACGCGCGATATCGGCGCGGATGGCCGCCAGCCTTTCCTGCGCCGCGACCACGGCGCTCTTGATGACAATGCCTTGGGCATAGAGCGTCTGCTGACCCTCCACTTGCTCCGCGGCAAACAGGGTCTGTCGTTCGAGTTCAGTGATCTCTTGCTTCAGGGTCTGGCGCTTCATCTCGGTCGCGCGCAGCTGAAGGTCGGCCCTCTCGGCGCGCAGGGTGGAGTTGCGCGCAGTTTCGCGTTCCGCCTCGGCCAGCGCCATTTCCGCGAGGCGGACCTGCCCGGCAAGTACTGGATTGCCAATCGACGCGATCACCTGACCCGTGCGAACACGGTCACCCGGCTTGACCGCGACCGAGACGATT
>Ga0081539_10000648_pt1 | contig 69975 bp, 71 predicted proteins | sample TabmetS4T2R2_FD_71023 | JGI IMG/M metagenome (GOLD analysis project Ga0081539, IMG submission 71023) | Tabebuia heterophylla rhizosphere microbial communities from the University of Puerto Rico - S4T2R2 | ecosystem: Host-associated > Plants > Roots > Rhizosphere ...
GCCCGTTGAAGCGGTACGCCGCTTGTGCCCCTCCCTCTGACCCGAACCTGTACACTCACGCGGGGTCCGGGGGGCACGGCTGCCCCCCGGCGGGGAGGGCCAGGAGGGGCAGAGCCCCTCCTGGCCCTCATGACGGCCTCCAAGCGCCTCCCCGGCAACACACCCAACTCCAAGAGGAGCAAGCATCTCATGCACCGTCTGTGGCTCGTGGTGGGCGCGTTGGCGGGGTTGGTGGCGGTGGGGTTGTCGGCCTGGGCGGCGCATGGGTTGGCGGGGCGGTTGGATGCGGCGCGGATGGAGTCGGTGCGCAGTGCCTTGACCATGCAGGGGTGGCATGCGCTGGCGCTGTTGGCGGCGGGGTTCATGGCCGAGCGGACGGTGTGGGCGCATGGGGCGGGTGCGTTGTTCGCCGTGGGCATGGCGATGTTCTGCGGGGCGGTGTGGTGGGGGGCGCTGGGCGGGGCGTCGCTCGGACGGGTGGCGCCGGTCGGGGGGACGCTGCTGATGCTGGGCTGGGCGGTGCTGGCGGTGGCGGCGCTGCGATGGTGATCGCGGCGGCGTATCTCGCCGCGGAGGGGTTCGAGGCGGAGCTCGGGGAGGAGTTGCGGCGGGCCGGGCGGCGGGTCGCGGCCTGGCATGGGCGGCTGGCCTTGTCGCCGGATCCGCCGGGGCCTGCGGCCTGGGCGCTCGATGTGTGGACGGCGCCGCGCGAGGTGCCGGCGCCGTCGGTGAAGGCGGCGGCGGATGCGCTGCGGGCGATGCAGCGGAATTGGAGCAATTACGCCGCGGCGCATCGCCGGCGGAGCGCGCTGATCGCCGAGCGGCTGCCGCCGGTGAAGGCGCGGCCGCTCGTGTTCCCGGAGCCGGCGCCGGACGCGCACTTGGGGGCGTGGACGCTGCTGGAACCCGAGCGGATGCTGGCCAGCCCGGTGAAGGCGAGCCCCTTCGTCAATGGCGAGGTGCGCTTCGTGGAGGATCGCGAGGGGCCGCCCTCGCGGGCCTATCTCAAGCTGTGGGAGGCACTGACTCGCCTGGGGCGGCATCCTTTGCCGGGCGAGATTTGCCTGGATCTCGGCGCGGCGCCGGGCGGGTGGTCCTGGGCGCTGGCGCGGCTGGGCGCGCGGGTGGTGGCGGTGGACAAGGCGCCGCTCGATCCGGCGGTGGCTGCGATGCCGGGGGTCGAGCTGCGGAGCGAGAGCGCCTTCGGGCTGGACCCGCGGCAGGAATCGCCGGTGGATTGGCTGTTCAGCGACGTCATCTGCTATCCCGCGCGGCTGCTGGCGCTGGTGGAGCGCTGGCGCGCGGCGGGGCGCGCGCGGAATTTCGTCTGCACGCTGAAATTCCAGGGCGAGACAGACCACGAGGCGGCGGCGGGCTTCGCGGCGATCCCCGGCGCGGTGCTGTTCCATGGCGTCCACAACAAGCACGAGCTGACCTTCGCGCTGCTCGGCTGAGGCTCTGGCACGGGGCTTGCGATGACCTGGTCGCGCCAGCAACGGCGCCCCGGCAGAAGGCCGGGAACAGGCAGGAGGCCTGGAATGCAAGTCACGCTCGGCGAGGCCAGGACGGTCGCGCAGGAGGTCCGCGCCTGGCGCCAGGCGCGATGGCAGGAAGCCGTCGTGCAGCGCGCCCAGGATGGCGGTGCGAGCGTCTTTCGTGTCTCTGAAGCGCCCGCTCGCGGAGGATCCGCGGCGGGCGCGCCTGGGACGTTGCTGGCGGACCGCATGACGCTGCTGCTGGCGCGGGTGGATACCGACGGCGACGGGAAGATCACGTCGCGCGAGCTCGCCGCCGCGGGCAGCCGGCAGGATGTGCCGGCGCGAGCGGCCATGGATCCGGCGATCCAGGAGGGATCACGCGCCGCCTGGGCGGTGCGGCGTTACGCGGAGGCGGCGCAGCGCTGAGTCGGGCGGCCGGCGGAGAGCGCCGGCGCCGGCGCGGATTTCGCCGCCACGGCGCGAGCCCGTGCGGCTGGGCGGCCGTCATGCCGCCAGGGGCTCAGCACCAATCGGCCAGGCTGCGCGGCGCGATGCGCCGCAGGATCTCGGTGCGGCCGAACAGCGGGATGCCCTCATAGATGCGCGCCGCGATGGTGTCGAAGGATTCGAGCTCGGCCGAGAGATCGTAGGTCTGGCCGTTCTCGGGGTCGAAGAACGCGCCGTTGCCCCAGGCGCGCTCTCCGGTCCGCGTGAGGCCCCAGACGATGGTCCGGCCGCACATCTGCGGCGTGCGCAGCGCGGGATTGCGCAGCCAGGCGATGCGGCCGCAGAGCCGGCCTTCGCAGTCGAAGATCTCCACCGCGACGCGATCGCTGACGATCCAGGTGCCTTCCGGCCGGAATTCCTGGGCACGCCCGGCCGATGCGCCGAGCAGCAGCAGGATCGCGGCGAGCAGCCGCGGTGCACCCGGGCTTCGGGCGGCGCGGTGGCGGACGGCACGGATGGCGCGGGACATGGCGGCTCCTGCAGGCCTGGCCGGGCACGGAGTGCACAGGATAGCAGCGCGGCGGGACCGCGGCAGGCGAGCCGAGGCAGACATCGTCGGCAAGGTCGCGGCGCAGCCCCCGGCTTGCCCGCCGCGGCCGGGGCGGCGAGAATCCGGGCTTCCGCCCAGGGAGGCCCCGTTGCGCGCGCTCTTCGTCGATGCCAACCCCTCGCTCGCCGATGTCATGCGGCGCCTGCACCGCGCCGACGACATGCCGGTCGGCATCCACGAGGACCCCGACATCGCCCCCGAGCAGCTCCCCGCGCTGCTGCAGGGCGTCGCCATCGCGATCGACGACCACACCCATTTCCCGACCGCGGTGGTGAAGAGCTGCCCGGACCTCAAGCACATCGTGTTCCTCGGCACCGGCGCGCGCAGCTACATGAACCCCGAGGAGCTCGCCGCCGAATGCGGCGTCGAGGTCCACATCATCAAGGGCTATGGCGACACCGCCGTCGCCGAGATGGCCTTCGCGCTGATGTGGGCGGCGGCGAAGGGCATCGGCGCGATGGACCGCGGCATCGCCGCCGGGCAGTGGCTGCGGACCGACGGCATGCAGCTCACCGGCAAGACGGTGGGGCTGATCGGGCTCGGGGGGATCGGCGCCGAGATGGCGCGGCTCTGCGCCGGCGCCGGCATGAAGGTGCTGGCATGGAACCGCACGCCGAAGGCGACGCCCAGCGTGGAATTCGTGCCGCTCGAGCGCCTGCTGGCGGAAAGCCATGTGGTGAGCGTGCATCTGCTGCTGAACGACGAGACGCGCGGCTTCCTCTCGCGCGCGCGCATCGCGGCGATGCGGCCCGGCGCGGTGCTGGTGAACACCGCGCGCGGCGCGATCGTCGACGAGGCGGCGATGGTGGAGGCACTGAAGTCCGGCCATCTCGGCGCCGCCGGGCTCGATGTCTTCGTCGCGGAGCCGCTGCCGGCGACGCATCCGCTGGTCGGGCTGCCGAACGTGGTGCTGACCTCGCACTCCGCCTTCCGCACGCCGGAGGCGACCGACAACCTGATCGAGGCCTCGCTCGAGCATTGCCGGCGGATCGCGCGGGGCGGGTGACATGGCCCTCGTCCGGCAGGCCTCCGCTGAGGACCTCGCCGCGATCCTGGCACTGTACCGCCAGCTCAGCCCGGCGAGCCCGGTGCTGACGGAGGCGCAGGCGGCGCCGGCCTGGCACGCCATCCTGGAACGGCCGGGGCTCACCGTCTTCGTGGCGGAAACGGACGACCGTGTCGCGGCGAGCTGTACGCTGGTGGTCACGCCGAACCTGACACGCGGCGCACGCCCCTACGGGCTGGTCGAGAACGTCGTCACCGACGCGGCATTCCGGCGCCGCGGCCTCGGGCGCGCGGTGCTCGAGGCGGCGTTCCAGGCCGCGTGGGAGGCGGATTGCTACAAGGTGATGCTGCTGACCGGGCGGGCGGCGCCGGTGCTGCGGTTCTACGAGGCCGTCGGCTTCCGGCGCGGGAAGACGGCGTTCGAGATCCGGCCGGGAGCCTGAAGGCCCGGCTGCGGGACCGAGAGGGGCGCCGCCCCTCTCGGGCTCTCCCCGCTGGGGGGCAAGCGATGCCCCCCAGACCCCGCGGGCAGAGGTCCGGGTCGGAGGGAAGGGCATGGCGCACCGCCTGAAGCGGCGCTCCGGTGATGCCCCTCCCTCCGACCCGGACCTTTACGCCAACGCGGGGTTCGGGGCCGGCCGCGCTTCGGAGAGGTTTCCGCATCCCCATGACTGCCCTTCCGCCCCTCGAGGACCGTCCCGGCTTCCTCATCCGCCGCCTGCACCAGATCCACGCAGCGATGTTCCAGGAGGAATGCGCGGCCTTCGGCATCACCCCCGTGCAGTACAGCCTGATGACCCTGCTGCAGGAGCATCCCGGGCTGGATCAGGGCGCCGCCGCCCTGGGCCTCGGGCTGGACCGCTTCGCCACCGCCGATGTCGCGAACCGCCTGCGCGCCGCGGGGCTGCTGCGGAGCGAGCCCGGGCGGGACCGCCGCACCAGGGCGCTGTACCTGACCGAGGCCGGCCGCCGCCGCTATGCCGAGATGGCGCCGGCGGTCGCCCGCGCCCATGAGCGCATGGTGGAATGCCTGCCCCCGCAGCGCCGTGCCGCCTTTCTCGGCACGCTCAAGCAGCTGGTCGCGCAGCTCGATCCGGTCGGCCGTGGGCGGCCCAGGCTGGGGTGACAACCGCTGGCCGTTCGGCACACTGGCGCACTCGGCGGCCGCCGACATCGACCGTCTCGGCGGCGCCGCCCCGAAGATCGCGTGCGATGGCGGCGATGCGGCCGTCGGTGACGGCGATGTCGGCGATGCCGCGCCTGCCGGCGGCCCGCGCCGCGGCGGGGCTGCGGAAGGGCTTGGCCTTGCCGGTCACCGCCGCATCGGTGACCTGCGCGAAGGGCGCCGCCGCGATCGGGTCGCGCCGGGGGTCGCGGCACTGCCGCGCTTCACGTCTCCGCGCCGCCATTCACCGCGATCATCTGGCCGTTGACATAGGCGCCGCCCTCGCTCGCCAGCATGCGCACCACCGTCGCGACCTCCCCCGGCGTGCCCATGCGGCCGAGCGGGACACGCGGGACGGATTCGTGGCGATGGGTGTGCGCGCCGGGCTGGTCGTCATCGGCGGCGATCGGGCCGGGAGAGATGGCGTTGGTGGTGATGCCCCTGGGGCCGAACTCCTTGGCCAGCGCCTTGGTCAGGCCCCACAGCCCGTGCTTCGCCACCGAGACCGGCGCACGGCCGGCATAGCCATGGATGGCGTTCATGCCGGTGAAGTTCACGATGCGGCCCCAGCCGGACTCGACCATGCCGGGCAGCAGCGCCTGGGATAGCCACACCGCGGCTTCCAGATCCACCGCCATGACGCGGCGCCAATCCTCCGGCCCGATCTCGAGGAAGGGTTTCTGGGGCCGCAGCGCGGCGTTGTTGACCAGCACATGCACGGTGCCGAAGGCGGCGAGCACCTCCCCGGCGATGCGGGCGCATTCCTCGCGCTGGCCGACATCGCCCATGACGACGATCGCGCGCACGCCGCAATTCCCGGCCTCCGCCGCGACCGCCTCGGCGGCCTTGCGGTCCGCCGAGCCGTTGACCGCGACATCGAAGCCATCCCGGGCGAGGCCGAGGGCGACGGCGCGGCCGATATTGCGGCCGGCGCCGGTGATCAGCGCGGATCTGCGGGCTTGCGTGGTCACGTCGGGATCCTTCGCATCATGGCGCGCGCGCCAGGGGCAGCAGCAGCCGCATCAAGCGACTGTCCTCGCTCGCATAGAGATCGAGGATATCGAAATGGTGGCAGCCCGGGCAGACCAGCACGCCGGAATCCATGCCATGGCGGCGCAGATGCTGGGCGTAGCGGAAGGACTGGTCGATCCACTGCCAGGGCTCCCGGCCGCCGGCGAGGATCCAGGTGGCGCAGCCCGTGAGGCGCGGCGGGATGCGTTCGTAGTCGTGGCGGGCGGCGAGGTCCTGCGTGAGGCGGATCTCGGCGTTGACGCTGGTGCCGATCGCCGGGCGGGGGTCGTAGATGCCGCTGATCATGACCGCGCCCTTGACGACATCGCCCGGCAGGCCTCGGGCGGGCCAGTCCTCGGCCAGCACCGCGGCGGCGAGATGCGCGCCGGCGGAATGGCCGGAGAGGCTGATGCGGGCGGGATCGGCGCCGTAATCGGCGACATTGCGGGCGACCCATGCGACGCAGTCGCGCGCGGCGGCGACGATTTCGTCCAGGGTGACCGCGGGGCAGAGCGGGTAGTTCGCGATCACCGCGGTGATGCCGTGGCGCAGCAGCGGCTTCGCGACATACGCGAAATTCGCCTTGTCCTGGGCGCGCCAGTAGCCGCCATGGAGGAAGACATGCACGGGCGCCTTCGCGGCGGCGGCCGGGTAGACATCGAGCGTGCGCAGCGCGCCCTCGGCATAGGCGACGTCGCGCTGTGCGGGGAGCGACGCCGCGCGCTGGTTCCAGGGCTCGCGGCGGATCTGGCAGGCGCGGAAATCCGGCGCCGCGGCCTGTGGGTTGTATTGGAGTTCGTGTTCCTCGGGCGTGAGGCCGTGCCAAGGCGGTGGCGCTTCTGTCACGGCGCGGCTCCGGGCGGGATGCGGACGACCTCGTCGAGGAATATCGCGTAGGCGACGCCGCGCGGGCGCTCGGCATCGGCCTCGGTCCAGGCGCGGAAGCTAGTCTCGCCGCGTAGCGTGGGGTCGAGCAGCATGCCGCGCAGGAAGGCGCTGGCGGGGGCGAGGTTGCGGCCGACCACCGGCGCGTCGCCGGGCTCGAACCAGGCCTGGCCGGGGTCGATGCGGCGCAGCGTGGGGCCGATCTCGGCCGAAAGCTGGCCGAAGAGCAGGCGGCGGATGCCGGGGCCGGCATGGCCGTGGCGCGGCGTGACGGCGCCGGCGGGAAAATCCACGCGGTCCACGCGCAGCAGGATGGGCGCGGCGGGATCGAGGCGCAGGGTCTGCGCCAGGACGATGCGGGCGGGATCCTCCGCCATGCCGGGCGGGGCGAGTTCGAAGCCCCAGGCTTCGCCTTCGCCTTCCAGCGTGACGACCCCGGTGAACAGGCGGCACTCGTTCTCGCGCAGCGTGGTGCGCGCGCCGCCCCGCGCGACCGCGATCCGGCCGCGGTGGACGTACAGCGCGCGCAGCGCCGGCGGCAGCGCGCGCCGGCCCGCCACCACATCCTCGGTCGCCGCGAAGCGTAGCGTCATGCGTTCAATCCCCGCCGAGCCTGGCGCGCAGCGCCCGCCCGAGCACCGTCACCGCCACCGCCGAGGCGAGCAGGAATAGGCCAGGCCAGAAGGAGAGCCACCACGCCACCAGGATGAAGTTCTTGCCCTGCTCCAGCACCGCGCCCCAGTCCGGCGTCGGCGGCGCCACGCCAAGCCCCAGGAAGCCGAGCGCCGCCTCGATCTGCAAGGCGAGCGGAAAGAGGATGACGAATTGCAGCACGACCAGCGGCAGCACGTTGGGCGCGACCTGGCGCAGCAGGATGCTCCAGCCGGGGAAGCCGAGGGCGCGCGCGGCCTCCACATAGGTGCGGCTCGCCTCCGCGATGGCGCCTGAGCGCGCGATGCGGAAGAAGGTGGGGAGATAGACGATGGCCAGCGCAAGCACGAGATTCGCCGCACCCTGGCCGAGCACGCCGGTGATGACGACGCCGGCGATGATCGGCGGGAAGGTCAGGATCATGTCGGCGAAGCGGCCGGCGGCGAGATCGAACCAGCCGCCGGCATAGCCCGCGATCATGCCGAGCGCGCCGCCGATGGCGGCGGAGAGCAGCAGCGCACCGGCGACGAGGCCGAGGGTGATGCGCGCGCCATGCACGAGGCGCGCGAAGACGTCGCGTCCGACATCGTCGGTGCCGAAGAGATGCGCGGCGGAGGGCGGCTGCAGCGCGCGCGCCGGGTCCACCGCGTACGGCGGTTGCAGCGCGACCCAGCCGGGGGCGAGGATCAGCACGGCGAAACCCGCGAGCAGCAGCAGGCTGAGCATGAGCGCGGGCGAGCGCCGCGCGGCGGGGAGCAGGCCGGCGAGGGTCGCGCTCATCGCCGCAGCCTCGGGTCGATGACCGCATAGAGCAGGTCCACGAGCAGGTTCACGCCGATCGCCAGCAGCACGACGAAGAGCAGCGCGCCCTGCACCACGGGATAGTCGCGCCCTTGCAGCCCCGACAGGATCAGCCGCCCGAGGCCGGGCAGCGAGAACAGCGATTCGATCACCACCACGCCACCCAGGATCTGCACCAGGATCAGCCCCATGAAGGTGGTGAGCGGGATCAGCACATTGCGCAGCGCGTGCTTGAAGTAGATGGCGCGTGGCGAGAGGCCCTTGGCGACCGCGGTGCGGATGTGCTCGCGGCGGAGCTCGGCGACCATCAGGCCGCGCACGAATTGCGCATAGGCGGCGGCCTGGAGCAGCGCGAGGCTCAGCACCGGCAGGATCAGGATGGCGATGTTGTCGGCGGGGTCGTCGCTGAAGTCGCGATAGACGAAGGGCGGCGACCAGTCGAGGAAGGCGGCGCTGCCGACCAGCAGCATCAGCCCCACCCAGAACACCGGCGCCGAGAGGCCGAGCATGGCGAAGCCCTGGATCGCCGCATCGAGCCGCGTGCCCTCGCGGATGCCGGCAAGCATGCCGAGCGGGACGCCGAGGAGGGTGGCGAGCAGCAGGGTGACCAGGCCGAGCTCGAGGGTCACGCCGAAGGCTTCCGCGACCATCGCGGTGACGCGGCGGCCCTGGTACCAGGAGGCGCCGAGATCGCCGGCGAGGGTGCGGCCGAGCCAATCCAGGAACTGGACATGGACCGGGCGGTCGAGGCCGAAGAATCCGCGCAGCGCGGCTTCCGCGCTGCGGTCGCTGCCGGATTGCCCGAGCATCTGCGCGACGATGTCGCCCGGCACCGCGCGCATCAGCAGGAACACCGCGAGGGCGGAGAGCAACGCGGCGACCGCGGCCGAGCCGAGCCGCCGCGCGATTAGCGCGATCACCCGGCCCAGGCCCGGATCAGCCCGAAATACCACCCTGTGCCGTGCTGGCGGTAATTGTGCAGCCGCGCCGTGTTCACCGTGAGGAGGTCGGAGGAGAACATCATGATGGTCGGCGCTTCCTCGGCGAGCAGCTTCTGGAACTCGGCATAGATGCGCTTGCGCTCGGCGGGGTCGCTCACCTCCTGGCCGCGGTCGAGCAGGGCGGAGGCGCGGGCGTTGTTCCAGTTGCGGAAATCGGCGCCCTGGGGCGCGGCGCGGAAATGACGGTAATAGAGCAGGCTGGGGTCGGGCGTGGTGCCCCAGTCGTTGAAGGTGAAGCCCATCTCGCGGGCGCGGAAATTGCGGATCCAGACGCCGAGCTCGACGCGGCGGATATTGGCGCGGATGTTCACGCGGCGGAGCTGCTCGGCAATCGCCAGCGCCGCGGGGTCCATCCAGTCATAGCCGATGATGGTGGTGAGGTCGATCTCGACGCCGTCGGGGTGGCCGGACTCGGCGAGCAGGCGGCGTGCGCGGTCGAGGTCCACGCGCTGGTTGGGAAGCTCATCGAGCGGCACGCCCCAGGCCTCCTGCATGCCGGCGACCATGGTGCCGATCACCTGGCCGTAGCCGGCGATGGCGGCGTCCATCACCGTCTTCTTGTCGATCGCGAGCGCGATGGCCTGGCGCACGCGCACATCGCGCAGCGAACCGTAATTGCAGTCGAGATCGAGAGATTTCTGGTTGAGCGAAGGCCAGCGGCGCACCTGCAGCCCGGGGACGTTGCCCAGCGCCTGGGTGTCCTGCGGGCGGGAGAACAGGCCGAGGTCGATGCGCCGGCTTTGCAGCGCGACCGCCATCGCCGCGCTGTTCGGCATGACGGCGAAGGTCACCTCGTCGAGATGCGGCAGGCCCTGCTGCCAGTAATCGGCGAAGCGCTCCATCACCAGCGCCGAGTTCGGGCGGAAGCTGCGCAGCTTGAACGGGCCGGTGCCGACCGAGATCTCGTTCATCCGCGTGCCGGAATTGGCGTCGTCGAGGAAGCCCGCGGGCACCACCGCGCCGTATTTGTTGGTGAGCGTCATCGGCAGGGCGGCGTTGGGGCGCGACAGGCGGAAGACGACGCTGTGCGGGTCCGGCGCCTCGATCGCCTCCACCGAGGAGAGGTCGCCGGCGCCGGGCGAGCCCTTGCTGGTGTCGCGCATGAAGTCGTAGCTGTACTTCACGTCGGTCGAGCTCATGGTCTGGCCGGTGTGGAACTTCACGCCCTGGCGCAGCGCGAAGGTCCAGGACTTGCCGTCCTCCGAGACGCGCGCCTCGCGCGCGAGCAGCGGGCGGGCGGTGCCGGATTCGTCCTCGTAGAACAGGCCCTGGTACATCAGCACCGAGACGCGGATGCGCGCATCCGCCGCTTGGCGGAAGGGATCGAGCGCCGGCGGCTCGACCAGCGACCCGATGGTGACGCGGCCGCCGCGGCGGGCCTGCGGATCGCCGGCGCCGTAGAGCAGATCGTCCTCCGCGCGCAGCACGCGCGGCAGCGCCGTGGCGGCGAGCCCCGCCGCCAGAATCCCGCGCCGTCCGATGCGGATCATCGCTGCTCTCCCTCTGTCACGCCGCGTGCAGGGCGGCGACGAATTCGATCTCCACCGGCACGGCGCGCGGCAGCTCCGCCACGCCGACCGCGGAACGCGCATGGCGCCCGGCCTCACCGAAGATATCGAGCAGCAGGTTCGACGCGCCGTCCACCACCTTCGGCTGGTCGTGGAAGCCGGGCGCCGAGGCGACGAAGCCGACAAGCTTCACGATGCGGGTGATGCGGTCGAGCGAGCCGATCGCCTCGCGCAGCACGGCGAGCCCGTTCAGGATGCAGAGCCGCGCGCAATCCTGGCCGGTGGCGATGTCCACCTGCGCGCCGAGCTTGCCCGCGGCGCGCAGCGCCTCGCCGGACCATGGCAATTGCCCGGAGACCCAGGCGAGCCCGCCTTCCACCGCGACCGGCACATAGGCGAAGGCCGGCTGGCGCGGCGGTGGCAGGGTCAGGCCGAGTTCTTGCAGCCGCGCCTCGATGCTCATGGCGTTCCTTCCTTGGCGTCGCGTTCGGCCAGCATATCGCGGAGCGTGGCGCGCAGGTCACGCGCGATGGCGAAACCCGTTTCGGCGCGCAGCCGCGCGTCGGTGACCAGCGGGTAGAGCACCGGCGGCTCGGCGGTGGCGAGAGAGGGCGCGTAGCCCGGCACCCTCTCCTGCAGCGCCGCGGCGATCGCGGCGAAGGCGGTGGTGAAGCCGGCGACATTGTAGAGGTCGTGCCGCGGCGGCGGGCCGGCGAGCAGCGCCTCCACCAGCCGGCCGAGATCGGCGACATGCATCGCATCGAAGGGATGCGGCGAGACCGCGATGCGCGGGCGCGCGCCGGGCCGTGCCTCGACGACCAGGCGCTTCACCGGCGCCGCGGCGCCCTCGTACCAGAGGCCGGGGCCGAGCATCAGCGGGATGCGCAGCCCCGCTATCTCGAGTCCGTGCCGGCGGCGCATGAAAGCGGCGACCTCCTCGGCCAGCAGCTTGGTGAGGCCGTAGATGCTCGCCGGGCGGCGCGGCGCGTCCTCGGCGAGGCGCGCGGTAAGGTCCGTGGCCGGGCCGTACACCACGGTGGAGCTGGTCCAGATCACGCGGCTTATGCCGGCCTGCACGGCGGCCTCCAGCAGGCGGCCGGAGCCGAGGACATTGACGGCGAGCGCACGTTCCGGCTCGGCCTCGCCGGCGCGGGCGAGGCCGCCGGTGCCGGCGGCGTAAGCCGCGAAGCTCGCGATGGCGGCGGGGCGTGTCTCGGCCAACACGGCGCGCAGCGCCGCCGCGTCCTCGATGGAGCCGGCGACGTGGCGTGCCGCCGCGGGCAGCGCGAGCGGGCCGGGCGGGCCGAACACGGTGACGCGCCAACCGGCGGTCAGCAGATGGCGTAGCACCGCCCCGCCGACGAAGCCGGTGCCGCCGATGAGGAGCACGCTGCGCGGCACGGTCGTCATCGGCGAAGAAGGGGGGGCGGAGTGAACTCCGCCCCCCAAACCCCCCACCTCCTTTTTTTGGTGACCTGGGAAGCGTGGCGAGCGCCGTTCTCAGCCCGACAACGGCGTGGCGCCTGAGAGTGCGGGAGGAGCTGGCGCCAATAAGCCAAAAAAAGGAGGTGGGGGTTCGGGGGGTTGCGGCACTGCCGCAACGTGAACTCCGCCCCCGATCTTTTCTTTCGCGCGCTGCGCGGTTCAGAGCACAAGATCATCACGGATGCATGCCTTGTCGTGACCGGGCGCAACCGCACGCAGCCTCGGCACGTCGCCTGCGCAATCGGGCAGCGCGAAGGGGCAGCGCGTGCGGAAGACGCAGCCGCTCGGCGGATCGGCGGCGCTCGGGATCTCGCCGCCGAGCGGCGGGATGCCGCGCTTGTGCGCCCCGCCGGGCGCGGCCGAGAGCAGCGCCGCGGTGTAGGGATGCGCCGGCGCGGTGAAGATCGCACGCACCGGGCCGCTCTCCATGACGCGGCCGAGATAGAGCACCATCACCCGGTCCGCCATCGCCTCCACCACCGAGAGGTCGTGCGAGATGAACAGCATGGCGAGGCCGAGCTCCTGGCGCAGCCCGCGCAGCAGGGCGAGGATGCCGGCCTGCACCGAGACGTCGAGCGCCGAGACCGGCTCGTCGGCGACGAGGAGGCGCGGCTGCACCGCCAGCGCACGCGCGATGGCGATGCGCTGGCGCTGGCCGCCGGAGAAGGCGCGCGGCAGCCGCCCGGAATCCTCCGGCGAGAGGCCGACATGAGCCAACAACTCGGCGACGCGCGCGCGGCCGCGGTCGCGGCCGGCGAGGCCGTGCAGCCGCAACACCTCGGCGATCGCCTCGCCGACGCTCCGGCGCGGGTTGAGGCTGGCATAGGGGTCCTGGAAGACCATCTGCATGCGCCGCCGCAGCGCGCGCAGCTCGCGCGCCGTCGCGGCGGTGATGTCGCAGCCTTCGAAGACCACGCGGCCGGCGCTGGGTTCGATCAGCCGCAGCACGAGGCGGCCGATGGTGGACTTGCCCGAGCCGGATTCGCCGACCAGGCCGAGCACCTCGCCCTCGGCGATGGCGAAGGAGACATCCTCCACCGCGCGCACCGCCCCGCGCGCGGCGAGGCCGCGGCGCGGCAGGGGGAAGCGCTTGGCGAGGCCCTCGGCGCGGAGCAGCGCGCCGCTCATGCCAGCTCCTCCGCGCGGATGCAGCGCGCCTGGCGGTCCGGTGCGACGCGGCGGAGCGAGGGCGGCACGGCGCGGCATTCAGCCACCACGAAGCCGCAACGCGCGGCGAAGCGGCAGCCGGCGGCAGAAGCCGCCTCGCCGCGGCGCGGCGGCATGCCGGGAATCGGGCGCAGCAGGATGCTGTCTTCGCCATCCTCGGCGTAGCGGCGCGCGGGGCGGCAGGCGAGCAGCGCGCGCGTGTAGGGATGGCGCGGCTCGGCCAGCACCGCGGCGGCCACGCCTTCCTCCACCACCTGGCCGGCATACATCACCGCGACGCGGTCGGCGACCTCGCCCACCAGCGCGAGGTCATGGGTGATGAACATCAGCCCCATGCCGCGCGCCGCCTGGATCTCCTTGAGCAGCGCGACGATCTGCGCCTGGATCGTCACGTCGAGCGCGGTGGTCGGCTCGTCGGCGATCAGCAAGCGCGGCCCGCAGGCGATCGCCATGGCGATCATCGCGCGCTGGCGCATGCCGCCGGAGAGCTGATGCGGGAAGGCGCGCGCCCGCGCTTCCGGATCGGCGAGGCCGACGCGACGCAGCGCGGCCGCGGCCTCGCGCGATGCGGCGGCGCGGCCGAGGCGGCGATGGCGCCGCAACGCCTCGGCGATCTGCTCGCCCACGGTGAACACCGGGTTGAGGCTGGCCGAAGGGTCCTGGAAGATGATCGCGATCTCGGCGCCGCGCAGCCGGCGCATCGCCGGTTCCGCGAGGCGCAGCAGATCGGTGGGCGGCGCGTCGCGCGGGGCGAAGCGCACGCTGCCGGTGGTCTCCACCTGCTCGCCGCGGCCGAACAGGCGCAGCACCGAGAGCGCGGTGACCGACTTGCCGGAGCCGCTCTCGCCCACCACGGCCAGCGTCTCGCCCGCGGCCAGCGAGAGGCTGAGGCCGTCCACCGCGGCGATGTCGCCGGCGGGCGTGCGGAAGGTGACGCGCAGATCCTCGATGGCGAGCAGCGGGGCCGCGCGGGCGCTCAAGCGACCGCGAAGCGCTCGAGCGCGGCGGGGTCGAGCGCGATGCCGAGGCCGGGGCCGTGCGGGACGTGGAGGAACCCGTCCTCGAAGCGCAGCGGCTCGACGAGCACATCGTCGCGCAGCGGGTTGGGGCCGACATCGTACTCGACCAGCGGCGGATAGGGGATGTTCGCCGCATGCGGATAGGCGGGGAGCGAGGCCACCCAGTGCACCGCCGCGGCGAGCCCGACGCCGGTGCCCCAGCAATGCGGCGAGATGCGGAGATGCTCCGCGCCGCACAGCACGCCGATGCTGCGCGCGACATCGAGCCCGCCGCAGAGCGCGAGATCGGGCTGCACCACGGCAGCGAGCCGGCCGTCGATCAGGCGGCGGAAATCGAACAGCGTGTAGAGCGCCTCGCCGGTGGCCACCGCGATCGGCGCGCGCGCGGCGAGCGCCGCATAGCCCTTCCAGTCCTGCGGGGCGAGCGGCTCCTCCATCCAGTGGACGTCCGCATCGGCGATGCGCCGCATGCTCTCGAGCGCGATCTCCGCGGGGTAGTTGCCGTTGACGTCCACGGTCAGCAGCGCCGCGTCGCCGATGATGCGGCGGGCGAGGCGCGCGCGTTCGGCGTCCTCCGCGGGGTGGCGGCCGATCTTGATCTTGAACGCGCCGAAGCCGCGTTCCGTGTTGGGCTCGAGCTGGCGCGCGAGCGCCGCGAGATGGTCGGCATCCTGGGTGAAGTAGCCGCCGGAGGCGTAGGTCGGCACGCGCTCGCGCAGCCGCCCGCCGATCAGGTCGCAGACCGCGACGCCCAGCACCTTGCCCATGGCGTCATGCGCGGCGATGTCGATGCCGGAGAGCAGCGCGACCAGCCCGTTCTGCGTGCCGAAGTGATAGTGCTTGGCGAGGATCTCCTGCGCCACGCCGCGCTGCGCGAAGAGGCTGGCGCCGAGAAAGTACGGCCTGACGATGTCGAGATAGGCGCGGGTGACGCCGGCCGGCCCCCAGGCCTCGCCGATGCCCTGCACGCCCTCGTCCGTCTCGATGACCGCGATGCCGGCGCCGCGCCGGTCGGTCAGGCCGCGCGCCATGCCATAGGCAGCGCCCGGTGCCAGCACGTGCTGCACGGCGATGAGCCGGATGTCGCGGATCAGCGGCATGTCAGAGGCATGCTACGGCGGTGACCGGGGCTGTCAATCGCCGGGCCGGCAGCATGCTTGGGCGCCGCGGCAGCTTCGCGATAGGCTCGCACCTGGCCGGCCAATCCGGGGAGGGAACCGCCATGCCACGCCCGACCATGACGCGGCGCGCCGCGCTGCTGGCACCTCTCGCGCTCGCCGCGATGCCGGCGCGCGCCGCGGAGCATCCGACGCCGCGCGACGCCGTCTGGGTGGCGCGCGACTTCCGGTTCCATACCGGCGAGACCATGCCGGAGCTCCGGCTGCACTACACGACGATCGGCGAGCCGGGCGGCGTGCCGGTGCTGGTGCTGCACGGCACCGGCGGCTCGGCGCGCAGCCTGCTGACGGCGGGTTTCGCGGGCGAGCTGTTCGGCGCCGGCCAGCCGCTCGATGCGCGGCGCTACTTCGTCATCCTGCCCGACGCGCTCGGGGCGGGGCGCTCCGCCAAGCCGTCCGATGGGCTGCGCGCCGCCTTCCCGCGCTACAATTACGCCGACATGGTGCTGGCGCAGTACCGGCTGGTGACGGAAGGGCTCGGCATCCGGCATCTGCGGCTGGTGCTCGGCAATTCCATGGGCGGGATGCATGCCTGGCTGTGGGGCGTGACCTATCCGGAGTTCATGGACGCGATCGTGCCGATGGCTTCCCAACCGACCGCGATGGCGAGCCGCAACTGGATGCTCAGGCGGCTGATGGTGGAGACGATCCGGCGCGATCCCGCCTATCGCGACGGCAACTACACCGAGCAGCCGCCATCGCTGCGCCTCGCGAACGTGTTCTATGCGACGGCGACCAGTGGCGGCACGCTGAACCTGCAGCGGATCGCGCCGACCCGCGCGGAAGCCGACCGGCTGGTGGAGGCGCGGCTCGCCGCGGCGCCGCCGGCGGATGCCAACGACTTCGTCTGGCAATGGGAGTCGTCGCGCGACTACGACCCGGCGCCGCTGCTCGCGCGCATCCGCGCCCGCGTGCTCGCCATCAACGCCGCCGACGACGAGCGCAACCCGCCGGAGACCGGGGTGATGCAGGAGGCGATGCGCCGCATCCCCAACGGCAGGCTGGTGCTGATTCCCGCCAGCGCGGAGACGCTGGGCCACGGCACCACGGGCAATGCCCGCTTCTGGAGCGCGGCGCTGCGCGACTTCCTGCGCGCTTGGGGGGCGGAGTGAACTCCGCCCCCCAAACCCCCCACCTCCTTTTTTTGGCGACTTGGTTCTGGCTCCTCCCGCACTCTCAGGCGCCGCAGCGTTGTCGGGCTCAGAACGGAGCTATCCACGCTTCCCCGTAGCCAAAAAAGGGAGGTGGGGGGTCTGGGGGGCGGAGTTCATCTCCGCCCCCCAGTCTTGTATCCGCAGCGCCTCAGGGCACCGGCGCGGCGGCTTCCACGAGTGCCGCGCGCTGCTTCTCCTCCTCGTCGCAGGCGGGCGGCACCTCGCGCGCAATCGCGAGGATCAACCGGCGCACCCAGGCATGGCCCTGGTCGGCCTCGAAGCGGCGATGGAACACGAGCGAGAGCCGCGTGTGGCTGATCGCCACCGGCGGCGGCCGCGGCACCAGGCCGTGCGCCTCCGCCATCTGCCGCGCCAGCCGCGCCGAGAGGGTCACGATCATGTCGGTGCGCGCGAGGATCTGCGGCACGGCGGAGAGATGCGCCACCACGCCGCCCAGCCGGCGCGTCTGGCCCTGCTCGCCGAGCACGCGGTCGATCGCGCCGTCGCGCGAGCCATTGGGCGAGTGCAGGAGATGCGGCACCGAGAGGAAGCGCTCGCGCGTGAGCGGGCCGCGCGCGAGCGGATGGTCGCGCCGCATCACGGTGAGGAATTCCTCGGGCAGCAAACGCAGCCGCGTGTAGATCGCGGGCGGCTCGCCCAGCACGGCGATCGCCATCTCGATCTCGCCGCGCTCGAAGAGCTCGAAGGTATTGGTGCGGTCGGCATGGCGGCTCGCCACCATGCAATGCGGCGCCTCCTGCGCCATGCGCTGAAGCAGCGGCGGCGCCAGCACCGCCTCGGCATACTCGCTGAGGCCGATCGGGAAGATGCGCGACGCCTTCGCCGGATCGAAGGGCGCATGGGCGGCGAAGGTCTCGCGCAGGCGGGTCAGCACCTCGGCGACCGAGGGGGCGAGCTCGAGGGCGAGCTCGGTCGGCTCGACGCCGCCCGGACGCCGCAGGAACAGCTCGTCGCCGAGCGCCGCGCGCAGGCGGTTCAGCGCGTTGGACACCGCCGGCTGCGAGAGGTTCAGCCGCTCGGCGGCGCGGGTGACATGGCGCTCGCGCGCCACCGCGTCGAACACCCGGAGCAGGTTCAGGTCGAGGCTGTTCAGGTCGGCCATTCGCACCGGTGATGATGGACGTTCGGAGCCCGCGTTGGAAGCCGCGCCCAGGGTTGCGGCAGGGTCGCGCCAGACAGCGGCCGCACCGGCCGCACCCAATCCGGAGCTGCAACCATGTTCGACGAACGCGTGACCACACCCTATGCGGCGCTGCTGCTGCGCCTCTCGCTCGGCATCATGGCACTTGCCCATGGCGCCGTATTGAAGATCGGCACCTTCGGGCTGGCCGGGACGATGGGGTATTTCGGCTCGATCGGCTACCCGCCCATCCTCGGCGCCATCGTGGCCATCGCCGAGACGCTCGGCGGCATCGCCCTGATCCTCGGCGTCCAGGTGCGGCTGGTGAGCCTGCTCTTCGTGCCGATCCTGCTCGGCGCGACGCTGCAGCACAGCGGCAATGGCTGGGTGTTCAGCGCCCAGGGCGGCGGCTGGGAATACCCGCTGTTCTGGACCGCGACCCTACTGGTGCAGGCGGGCCTCGGCGCCGGCGCATGGGCGCTCGACCCCCGCCGGCTGCTCGGCCGCACGGCGCCTGCGGCGGCGCTGAAGGCCTGAGTGCGGGACCGAGAGGGGCGCCGCCCCTCTCGGGCTCTCCCCGCTGGGGGGCGATCTCGCCCCCCAGACCCCGAGGGCAGGTTCGGGTCAGAGGGAGGGGCATGGCGCAACAGTTCAACCGACGCGCCGGTGATGCCCTCCCTCTGACCCGAACCTGAACACTCACGCGGGGTCCGGGGGGCACGAATGCCCCACGGCGGGGAGGTCCAGGAGGGGCAGCGCCCCTCCTGGCCCGCAGCCGGGCCTTGAGCCTGCGCAAGGACGCCGCGCCGCCGGTGCGCTGAAATGGGGGTCATCTTGACCTTCCCATGGTGGGAACCCCCACATGGCGGGGCGGAAAGGACCTTGCCATGCCTGAAGCGCCTATCGTCCAGCACCGCGTCACGCTGCCCCTCGAGGGGATGACCTGCGCCTCCTGCGCCGGCCGCATCGAGCGTGCCCTGACGCGCGTGCCGGGGGTGGCGTCGGCGCAGGTCAATCTCGCCGGCGAGCGCGCCGAGGTGACCGGGGATGCGGCGCTGCCGGCGCTGGTCGGCGCCGTGGAGAAGGCCGGCTACCGGGTGCCGGAGGCGGTGTTCGATCTGCGCATCGGCGGCATGACCTGCGCCTCCTGCGTCGGGCGGGTGGAGCGCGCCTTGCGCGGGGTGCCGGGCGTGCTGGAGGCGCAGGTGAACCTCGCCACCGAGGCGGCGCATCTGCGGGCGGTGGCCGGAACGGAACTGGGCGTGCTGCGCGCGGCGGTGGAGCGCGCCGGCTATGCCGTGGTGGAGAGCGAGGCGGCGGCGCCGGCGGGGGATGACGGGCGCGGCGCCCGCGACCTGGTCCTCGCCGCGCTGCTGACGGCGCCGTTCCTGGTTGGGATGCTGGGACTGCCCTTCGGGCAGGACTGGATGCCGGCGCCCTGGTGGCAATTCGCCCTGGCGACGCCGGTGCAGTTCTGGCTGGGCGCGCGCTTCTACCGCGCCGGCTGGGCCGCGCTGCGCGCCGGCACCGGCAACATGGACCTGCTGGTGGCGCTCGGCACCAGCGCCGCCTGGGGGCTTTCCACCTGGCTGCTGCTGAGCGGCGGCGCGCATCACCACGGGCTCTATTTCGAGGCCTCGGCGGTCGTCATCCTGTTCATCCTGGTTGGGCGGTTCCTGGAGGCGCAGGCGAAGCGCGCAACCGGGGCGGCGATCCGCGCGCTGCTCGAATTGCGCCCGCGCAGCGCGCGGGTGCTGCGCGGCGGCGTCGAGCAGGAGGTGGGGGCGGAGGCCCTCGCCGTCGGCGATCTCGTCCTGGTGCGGCCGGGCGAGCGCATCCCGGTGGACGGGGTGGTGCGCGAGGGCAGCGCGGGGGTGGATGAAAGCCCGCTCACCGGCGAGAGCCGCGCGGTGGAGAAGGATCCCGGCGCGCGGGTCGCGACCGGCACCGTCGCGCTGGACGGGCGGCTGGTGATCGAGGCGCGCGCGGTGGGCGGCGAGACGGTGCTGGCGCGGGTCGCGGCGCTGGTCGCCGCGGCGCAGGCCTCGCGCGCGCCGGTGCAGAAGCTGGTGGACCGGGTGAGCGCGGCCTTCGTGCCGGTGGTGGTGGCGATCGCGCTGGTCACGCTGGCGGGGTGGCTGCTGGCTGGCGCGGGGGTCGAGACCGCGCTGCTGCGCGCGGTGGCGGTGCTGGTGATCGCCTGCCCCTGCGCGCTCGGCCTGGCGACGCCGGCGGCGATCATGGCGGGCACCGGCGCGGCGGCGCGCGCTGGCATCCTGCTGCGCGACGCCGAGGCGATCGAGCGCGCGCATGACGTGACGCTGGTGGCCTTCGACAAAACCGGGACCCTGACCGAGGGGCGGCCGCGCCTCGCCGCGCTGCATGCGGCGCCAGGAATCGCGGAGGAGGATGCGCTGGGCTGGGCGGCGGCGCTGCAGGCGGGGAGCGAGCATCCGCTGGCGCGCGCGGTGCTGGAACGGGCCGCGGCGATCGCGCCGGCGGCACCGGCCACCTCCTTCCGCGCGTTGCCGGGGCGCGGCGTGCAGGGCGAGGTGGCGGGGCGCGCGCTGCTGCTGGGCAGCCCGCGCTTGCTGGCGGAAAGCGGCGCCGCGGCCGGCGCGCTGGCGGCCGCGGCGGAAGCGCAGGCCGCGCAGGGACGTAGCCTCGCCTGGCTGATCGAGGACAAGCGCGCGCTGGCGCTGCTCGCCTTCGAGGATGCGCCGAAGCCGGGGGCCGCGACCGCGATCGCTGCCTTGCGCGCGATGGGCGTGCAAGCCGCCATGATCACCGGCGATCATCGCGCCGCGGCGGAGACGCTGGCGCGGCGGCTCGGGCTCGACGATGTCGCGGCGGAGGTGCTGCCGGAGGGCAAGGCCGAGCGCGTGGCGGCGTGGCAGCGGGCGGGCGCGCGCGTCGCCATGGTGGGTGACGGCGTCAACGACGCGCCGGCGCTGGCGGCCGCCGATCTTGGCATCGCCATGGGCAGCGGCACGGATGTCGCGATCGAGGCCGCGGGCATCACGCTGCTGCGCAGCGATCCGGCGCTGGTGCCGGCGGCGGTCGCGGTGGCGCGGCGGAGCTACGCGAAGATCCGGCAGAATCTCGGCTGGGCCTTCGCCTACAACCTGGTGGGCATTCCGCTCGCGGCGTTCGGGATGCTGTCGCCGGTGATCGCGGGGGCGGCGATGGCGTTGTCCTCGGTGTCGGTGCTGGCCAATGCGCTGCTGCTGGCGCGCTGGAGGCCGGAGGGAGTCGGGCGATGAATATCGGGCAGGCGGCGGCGGGTTCCGGCGTATCCGCCAAGATGATCCGCCATTACGAGGCGATCGGGCTGATCGGCGCGCGGCGCAGCGCGAATGGCTATCGCGTGTATGGCGGGGCGGATGTCGCGGTGCTGCGTTTCATCCGTCATGCGCGGGATCTCGGCTTTCCGCTCGAGGAGGTGCGGCAGCTGCTCGATCTGTGGCGCGACCGGCATCGCGCCAGTGCGGATGTGAAGCGGCTGGTGGAGGAGCGCATCGCGGCGCTGGAGGCGAAGGCGGATGCGCTGCGCAGCATGGCGGCGAGCCTCAGGCACCTCGCCTCGCACTGCCATGGCGACCAGCGGCCGGACTGTCCGATCCTCGAGGAGCTGGCTTCGTGAGTGTCCTGGAATTCGCCGTGCAGGGCATGAGCTGCGGGCATTGCGTGCGCGCGGTGACGGAAGCGATCAAGGCGCGCGATCCGGCCGCGGTGGTGACGGTGGATCTCCCCGCCGGCCGTGTGCGCGCCGAGACGCGCCTGCCGGCATCGGATGTCCGCGCCGCCATCGAGGACGAAGGCTACCGCATCTCGCCCTGACCCCATCCCCACCCACCCGCCGCGCGGCACTTCGCCGACGCGCTCCACCGGCGCCAAGTCACCAAAAAAAGGAGGGATGGGGTCCGGGGAAGGGAGTTCACTCCCTTCCCCGGCTCTTGCCTTCACCGGTACTCGATCTCGATCATCCCGCCCGAATTCCCGACGATCCGTGCCGTGCCTCCCGTGCGTGCCGGCATCGTCCGCATCTGGTCGTACACCACCTCCAGCATGCCGTTCACGTTCTCCAGCCGCACCACGCGCGCGGTCTGCACCGACATGCCGGGCCCCATGTCGTAGATCACGTCGATCTCGCCGCCGCCATGCACCATGATGCCGACGACCCGGCGGCTTTCCACCGTGCCGAGCTGCATGCGTGAGCCGGGGGTCGGCGGGGTCTGCTGGGCGAGCGCGGGGAAGGCGGCGACGGCGAGCGCCGCCGCAAGCAGCAGCTTGCGCATGATGGTGTTTCTCCTGTGTGCGGCGGGCCTCCGTGCCCGTCCAACTGCCTGATCGCTGCGGCGCGCGGAAAGGTTACGAGGCGCGCGATTTCTCGTCGTGCTCGAGCAGCGCGGCGAGGGCGCGGGCGGCGACCTCCAGCAGCTGTTCGGCGGAGGGCGGCGGCGGGGCCTGCTCGGGATAGCGGGAGAAGTCCTCGGGGAACAGCGTGTCGCGTTGGGGGAACCAGGCGGCGCGGACGCGCTCGTTGGCGGCGCGGCATTGCGCGTAATAGGCTTCGGCCTCGGCGCGTGTCGGCAGCGGGCCGTGGCCGGCGAAGGCGTCGTTGAGGCGCTGCACCATGGGCCAGTAGCCGGGCAGGCCGAGGGGATCGAAGCCGGGGCGGCGCGCGCGGGCGAGCGCGCCGAGCTGGCGGAGGAAGGCCTGCGCCTCGGCGCGGAGCGCGGGATTGAGCGGGGTGTCGCGCGCCGGCGGCAGGCGCGGCAGGCCGCAGGCGGCGCAGAAATCGGCGAGCACGTCGCCCTCCGCCAGGTCGCTGCGGGAGAAGATGCGCGGCGCGACGGCGTCGCGGCCGAAGGCGGCGGCCCAGCGGTCGAGCAGTGGGGCGAAGTCGCGCGGCTCGCCGTGGAAGACCGGGCGGTCCTTGCCGATGCGGGCGAGCTGCGTGTGGTTGCTCACCGCCCATTCGTCCTGGCGGCGGAGATAGACCAGGACGCGGTAGCTCGCGCAGGACGGATCGAGCAGCGCGCGGAGCCGCGCGAGCTGGGCGGCGCTGTGCAGGGTCGCGAGGGCTTCGGAGGAGAAGACCAGAGTGTGCACGCTGGCGGGTAGCGCCGCGATCTCTTCGCCGAGGCGCTGTTCGAAATCGGGTTCCGGCGGCGGCAGGCGGCGGCGGCGCCAGGGCGGCGGCGGCTCGGCCGCCTCGGCATAGGCGCAGAGCGCGGTGTGGAGCTGCGTGCCCGGGGTGCGCGGGTAGCAGAAGCCGAGCTCCGGCAGGGTGGGGCGCGCCGCCTTCAGCGCGTGCTGGATCGTCGTCGTGCCGGTCTTGCCGATGCCGATGTGGAGAATGGCGTGGAAGCGGCGCGCGGTCATGGCGCGGAATCCACCAGGGCGCCGAGCGCCCGCATGGCGGCATCGAGCGTCGCTTGCGCGTTTGGCGGCGGTGGCGCGGCTTCGGGATAGGCGGAGAAATCGGCGTCGAAGAGGGCGGGGCCATCGGCGAACCAGCGCGCGCGCACGCGCTCGTCGCCGGCGCGGTAGCGGGCGCAGTAGGCGATCGCCGCGGCGCGGGGCGGCAGGGAAGGCGCGCTCCCGCCGGCGAGCAGCGTGGCGAGCCGATCGGCGACGGCGGCGCGCCGCGCCGGGCCGCTCTCCGCCATGGCGGCGAGCACGCGCGCGATCAGCGCCTCGGCGGCGGCGGAGAGGGCGGGCGGGGCGGGCGCCGGCGGCAGGGCAGAAAGGCCGCAGGCGGCCGCGAGATCCTCGGCCAGGCAGGGGGTGAGCGCATCGGCGCCGAAGGCGGCCGACCAGCGGTCGAGCAGGCGCGCATGGTCGGGCAGGCGGAGCGCGAAGGGATCGGCGACGGCATGGCCCTCGCGCAGCAGCGCGGCATGCTGGCGCAGCGCGCAGCGGTCGTGGCGGTCGAGGCAGGCGATCACGCGGCAATCGTGGAACAGCGCATCGAACTGCCGCTTCAGCCAGGCGATGCCGGGTTCGGAAAGGGCGGCGAAGCGCTCGCTCGACAGCATGACGCCGCGCGCGCCTTCGGGCAGGGCGGCGAGCGCGTCGCAACATGCGGCGAGCCGGTCGTCGAGATCGCTGCGATCGGGGCGGCGCGCATGGGCCTGGGCGAGCGCGGCGAGCGCCTCGGCGGTGCCGAGCGGGGCGGCGATGCCGGCCTGCGCGAGCGCCGGAGCGGCGGCGGCAATCCGCGCCGCGCTGCCGGTGCCGAGAACGCCGATATGCAGGATGGCGCTGCGCTGCCGCATGGCGGCGATGGATCGCGCCACGAGGCGGCGCGGTCAACAAGACAACAAGACTGGGGGGCGGAGAGAACTCCGCCCCCCAGACCCCCCGCCTCCTTTTTTTGGCTACGGGGGAGCGTGGCGAGCGCGGAGCTCAGCCCGAGAACGGTGGGGCACCTGAGAGTGGGGGAGGCGCAACGGCAAAAAGGGGCGGCCCTCGCGGACCGCCCCCCTCGCACTTCGGATCCCCGGGAAGGGATCAGAAGTCCATGTCGCCCATGCCGCCGCCCGGAGGCGCCGGCGGCGCCTTCTTCTCCGGACGCTCGGCCACCATCGCCTCGGTGGTGATCAGCAGGGCCGCCACCGAAGCGGCATCCTGCAGCGCCGTGCGCACCACCTTGGTCGGGTCGATGATGCCGGCCGCCACCAAGTCCTTGTACTCGTCGGCCTGCGCGTCGTAGCCGTACTCGTACTTGTCGTTGCGCAGCACCTCGCCGGCCACCACCGCGCCGTCCTTGCCGGCGTTCTCGGCGATCTGGCGCAGCGGGGACTGGATCGCGCGGCGCACGATCTCGATGCCGACCTGCTGGTCGTTGTTCTCGCCCTTGAGGCCGGCGAGCTTCAGGGTGGCGCGCGCCAGCGCGACGCCGCCGCCCGGCACGATGCCTTCCTCGACCGCCGCACGGGTCGCGTGCAGCGCATCGTCCACGCGGTCCTTGCGCTCCTTCACCTCGACCTCGGTCGAGCCGCCGACGCGGATTACCGCGACGCCGCCGGCGAGCTTCGCGAGACGCTCCTGCAGCTTCTCACGGTCGTAGTCCGAGGTGGTCTCCTCGACCTGCGCCTTGATCTGCTCGCAGCGGCCCTTGATCTCGTCCTTGGAGCCGGCGCCCTCGACGATCGTGGTGTTCTCCTTCTCGATCCGGACCTTCTTGGCCTTCCCGAGCATGTTGAGGGTCACGTTCTCGAGCTTGATGCCGAGATCCTCGGAGATCACCTGGCCGCCGGTGAGGATCGCGATGTCCTCGAGCATCGCCTTGCGGCGATCGCCGAAGCCCGGCGCCTTCACCGCCGCGACCTTGAGGCCGCCGCGCAGCTTGTTGACCACCAGGGTGGCCAGCGCCTCGCCTTCCACGTCCTCGGCGACGATCACCAGCGGACGGCCGGACTGCACCACCGCCTCGAGCAGCGGCAGCATCGGCTGCAGGCCGGAGAGCTTCTTCTCGAAGATCAGCAGGTAGGGGTCGTCGAGCTCGGCGATCATCTTCTCCGCATTGGTGATGAAGTACGGAGAGACATAGCCGCGGTCGAACTGCATGCCCTCGACGACGTCGAGCTCGGTCTGGATGCTCTTGGCTTCCTCGACCGTGATGACGCCCTCGTTGCCGACCTTCTCCATCGCCTTGGCGATCATGTCGCCGATCTCGGTCTCGCCATTGGCGGAGAGCGAGCCGACCTGGGCGACCTCGCCGGAGGTGGTGATCTTGCGGGTCTTGGCCTCGAGCTCCTTGACGATCTCGGCCACGGCCTTGTCGATGCCGCGCTTGAGGTCCATCGGGTTCATGCCCGCGGCGACCGCCTTGGAGCCCTCGCGGACGATCGACTGGGCGAGCACGGTCGCGGTGGTGGTGCCGTCGCCGGCGATGTCGTTGGTCTTCGACGCCACCTCGCGCACCATCTGCGCGCCCATGTTCTCGAACTTGTCGGCGAGCTCGATCTCCTTGGCGACGGTGACACCGTCCTTGGTGATCCGCGGCGCGCCGAAGCTCTTGTCGAGCACGACGTTGCGGCCCTTGGGGCCGAGGGTGACCTTCACGGCATCGGCGAGAATGTCGACGCCGCGGAGCATCCGCTCCCGCGCGCCGGCACCGAACTTGACGTCCTTCGCAGCCATCTGTGCGTTACCTCTGTTGTCTCGGGTGGTTGCTCAGGCGGCCTTCTTGGAGGCCTCGGTCCCTTCGAGGATGCCCATGATGTCGGACTCCTTCATGATCAGGAGCTCCTCATTGTTGAGCTTCACCTCGGTGCCGGACCACTTGCCGAACAGGATGCGGTCGCCGGCCTTGACGTCGAGCGGGCGGAGCTCGCCCTTGTCGTTCAGCGTGCCGGTGCCGACGGCGATGACCTCGCCCTCCTGCGGCTTCTCCTTGGCGGTGTCGGGGATGATGATGCCGCCCGCGGTCTTCTCTTCGGCCGTCACGCGGCGAACGAGAACGCGGTCATGCAGGGGACGGAACTTCATACGGTCCTCTCCTGGCGCCTTGTCATGCGGTTGGATCTGGCTCATCTGAGGGGCGGTGGAGGCCGCCGTTAGCACTCGCCCCAGATGAGTGCCAGCGATCTAAGCCAGGCTCACGGCGGCGTCAAGCGGCTCGGCAGCACTCTCGGTGCGTGAGTGCTAAGTCCCTCATAAACCAGATTTTTTCCTTGCCAGGCTCAGGATCGGCCATGGCATGCTCCGGCATGCGCCGAGTCCGAGGCGCCCAACAATAGGAACGGAAACCGCCCGGGTCGAAACGGCATTCACGGCGAGGTACCAAGAAGACGAGGCGACAGTGCTGCAAGGACTGGAACCGATTCTCCGTATCCCCGATTGGCGCCTGACCACGGCGGAGCTGGTGTACCACCTGCCGGACCATCCCCACGTCCTGCAATCCTTCGTCTGGCAGAAGATCGACTTGGCGCCGAGCTTCCCGGAACTGGCGCGCTTCCTGAAATTCTGGGAGGCCCGGATCGACGGGCCGCTGCACTCGGTGCGGGTCGCCTCGGCCGCCCTGACCAGGCCGGCCGAGCTGCGCTACGCCAACGGCGTCTACCGGGTGCACTGACCGGCATTAGATCTAGTGTCCTGCCCGCGAAGTTCGCTGCACTTCGCAGCGAACGCAGCGGATCAGCAGGCCACTGAAAGCAAGGGCCAGTGTCCTGCCCGCGAAGTTCGCTGCCCTTCGCAGCGAACGGAGCGGATCAGCAGGCCACTGAAAACAAAGGCTAGTGGCCCGAAGCCGAGGTTCGCCGCTCTGGCGGCGAATTCGGATTCGGGCCACTAGCCGGCGACGGCCTCCGCCACCGCCCGCGCGACGGCCGCAAGGGCGCCGTTGGCGCGCTCGGCAGGGCCGGGGTTGCCGGTGAGGTAGGCCGCGATGAAGAGCGGCGCACGGCCGGGCGGCCAGGCGAGGCCGATATCGTTGTAGGTGCCGCGCTCCCCCGTGCCGGTCTTGTCGCCGACCCGCCAGGCGGCGGGCAGCCCGGCGCGCAGCCGCTGGCCCCCAGTGCGGCAGTCGACGAGCCAGCCGGTGAACAGCGCGCGCGAGGCAGGGGAGAGCGCCTCGCCCAGGGTGACGGCGCGCAGCGAGCCGAGCATCGCCGCAGGGGTGCTGGTGTCGCGCTCGTCCCCGGGCAGGGCCTCGTTCAGCGCCGGCTCGTCGCGGTCCAGCCGGGTGACGGTGTCCCCGATGCTGCGGAGCCAGGCCGTCAGGGCCGGCGGGCCGCCGAGCAGGCGAAGCAGCAGGTTGGCAGCGCCATTGTCGCTCAGGGTCACCACGGCATCGCAGAGCTCGGCCAGGGTCATGCCGGCGCCCGCATGTCGTTCGGTGACCGGCGAGTAGGCGACGAGATCGGCCGCAGTGTAGGAGACGCGGCGGTCGAGCCGGTCCCGCCCGGCATCCACGCGCGCCAGCACGGCAGCAGCGAGCGGCGCCTTGAAGGTGCTGCAGATCGGGAAGCGTTCGTCGGCGCGGTGGCCCGCAATGGCCCCGGTCTGCGTATCCAGCACGGCGACGCCGAGGCGGCCGCCGGCTTCCGCCTCGATGCGGCGGAAACGCTCGGCGAGGCCGGTCCAGGACCATGCCAGCGCAGGGCGAACGAGGGCAGCGGCGCCGAAACCGGCGAGCAGGGCGCGCCGGGCGAAGGGAAGAACTGGGGAAGGGAGATGCACTCCCTTCCCCAGACCCCATCCCTCCTTTTTTTGGCACTTGGCGCGGGTGGGGCGCGTAGTCGCAAGGGCCGGGGCGTTGTCGTGCGGAGAACGGAGCACAGCGTCATTCCCTCTGGTGGTGGGGACCTTCTCGGCGGCGCGGCGGCGATTGACAAACGAGGCTTTCTCGGGCGGAGCCTTAGGAAAATTTGAGGGTCGCTTCGTGACCGGCTCCCACCTGCCGCTCAACGCGCTGCACGCCTTCGCCGTGGCAGCCAAGCATCTCAGCCTGACGCGGGCAGGACTGGAGCTGCACGTGACCCAGGCGGCAGTCAGCCATCAGATCCGCAGCCTCGAGGAAATCTTGGGGGTGCAGCTGTTCCGACGCCTGCCGCGCGGGCTGGCGCTGACCGATGAAGGCCAGGCGCTGCTGCCGGTGCTGTCCGAGTCCTTCGCGCGCATCCGCGCGACGCTGGACCGCTTCGAGAACGGGCATGTGCGGGAGGTGGTGACGGTCGGCAGCGTCGGCACCTTCGCCACCGGCTGGCTGCTGCCGCGGCTGCAGGCGTTCTGCGACGCGCATCCCTATGTCGACCTGCGCATCATGACCAACAACAACCGGGTCGACCTCGCCGGCGAGGGGCTGGACTGCGCCATCCGCTTCGGCGACGGCTCCTGGCACGGGACGGAGGCGGTCTTCCTGCTGGATGCGCCGCTGTCGCCGGCCTGCGCGCCGAACGTCGCCGCGCGGCTGCGGGAGCCGGCGGATCTGCTGGGCGAGACGCTGTTGCGCTCCTATCGCGCGGATGAATGGGTGCGCTGGTTCGCCGCGGCGGGTGTGGAGGCGCCGGCGGTCCGCGGCATCGTGTTCGATTCCTCGGTGACGATGGCGGAGGCGGCGGCGCTCGGCGCGGGTGTGGCGCTGCTGCCGGTGCGGATGTTCGCGCGCGACCTCGGGGAGGGCCGGCTGGTGCAGCCCTTCCCGGCGGCGATCGCGGCGGGCGGCTATTGGTTGACGGCGCTGAAGTCGAAGCCGCCGGCGCCGGGGATGCAGGTGTTCCGCGCGTGGGTGCTGGAGCGGCTGCGCGCAGAGGAGAGTGACCCCCCGTGGCGAGCTCCGTTCTCAGCCCGACAACGGCTCGGCACCTGAGGGTACGCGGGACACTCGCGCCAAGTAGCCAAAGAAAGGAGGTGGGGGCGTGGGGGGTCGCGGCACTGCCGCGACGTGAACTCCGCCCCACTCTTTCTTCCTGCTCTAGCTGGCGCTGGCTGCGTCCGTAGTCTCGAGGGCCTGGCCGGCGCGGTGGCGGCGCAGCAGCCAGAGGCCGATCGCGACGGAGGCCAGGAACAGCGTGATGGCGAGGGCGAGCTGCCAGGCGCCGTCCACGCGGATGCCCTTGCCGAGCAGGGCGAAGATCACCGTCTGCGGCAGGTAGCCGAGGGCGGAGGCGGCGAGGAAGGGGCCGGTGGCGATGCCGGCCATGCCGGCCAGCAGGTTGAGGGCGAGGTTGTTGCCCACGGGGAGCAGCCTCAGTGCGAGCGTGGCGCCGAACGGCGATTGGGCGAGCACGTCGCGCAGCGGCTTGAGGCGGGCGCCGAAGCGGCCGGCGAGGCGGCGTTCGGCCCAGTCGTGCGCGACGGCGCCGGCCCAGAGCAGCGAGAGGGCGCAGCCGAGCAGTTGCGCGACGAGGGCGAGGCCGGTGCCGAGGGCGGCGCCGAAGGCGTAGCCGCCGAGGAAGGCGATGCCCTGGCGCGGAACGCCGATTGCGGTGAGCAGCGCGCCCATGGCGAGGAAGACGCCTTCGCCCCAGAAGCCCTGTCCGCGCACGTGCCGGTCCACCCAGTCGGTGCCCGGCGTCACGCCGACGCTGCGCAGGACGAGCCCCGCGCCGACCAGCCCGAGTGCCAGGATGACGAGCTGCATCAGGCTCTTCTGTCGCGCCGTCACCGCGACCCCATCCGAGCCGTTCTGTGTTGCGTCTGTTTGCGCCGTCCCTCTCTGCCGCTCCATTCCCCAAAAAAAGGGTGGAGGGGTCTGGGGAGGCGGTTCACCGCCTCCCCAGTCATCGCGGCGTCACGTCTTCCACCACCGGCCGCTTCCCCCGCCGCTGCAGCCAGGCGACGCCGATGATGTCGAACAGGCTGACGGCCAGCCGGTCGAAGGTCCCGTAATTCGAGCGCCCGCGGATGCGCGGCCGGTGGTTGACAGGCTCGCTGACGACTATCGCGCCCTGGCGCAAGGCCAACGCCGGCAGGAAGCGGTGCATGTGGTCGAAATGGGGGAGCTCGAGGAACAGCGCGCGGGGAAAGAGCTTGAGCCCGCAGCCGGTGTCCGGCGTGGCGTCGCCGAGGAGGCGGGCGCGGATGCGGTTCGCGAGCCGGCTGGTGATGCGCTTCACGCTGCTGTCCTTGCGCGTCACGCGGTGGCCGGCGACCAGGGTCGGGGCTTGCGCGGCCTGGGCGCGGGCGAGCAGGCGGGGGATGTCGCCGGGGTCGTTCTGGCCGTCGCCGTCGAGGGTGGCGATCCAGGGGGCGCGGGCGGCCTTCACCCCGGTGATGATGGCGGCGGATTGGCCGCAGGACTGGCGGTGGCGCAGAACCCGAAGCGGGGCGGTGCAGGTGGCCTCGCGCAGGCGCTCCGGCGTGTCGTCGGTGGAGCCGTCGTCGACATAGACGATCTCGTGGGGCGTTCCAGCCAGCGCGGCCTCGATCTCGGCGATCAGGGGGGCGATGTTGGGCCCCTCGTTGCGCACGGGAACGACGACGGAGAGCATGGGGTCCGGGGCGCGGGCCGGAGGTCCCGACCCGGCGGGCAGGTCGGGTGCCATGGGGGCGGCGGGGTAGCAGGGACCGGAGCAGGGGACAAGCCGAGGGCCCGGCGAGGCGACTGCCGGCCGCCAAGACTGGGGGGCGGAGATGAACTCCGCCCCCCAGACCCCCCACCTCCTTTTTTTTGACTTATGGGAAACGTGGCGAGCGCCGTTCTGAGCCCGACAACGCTGCGGCGCCTGAGAGTGCGGGAGGTCCGGATGGGCTTGGGGGGCGGGCCTCAGTCGGCGGCGGCGGCCTGGGGCGGGGCGCGGAAGCGCGGCGCAACTTCGGTCATGAAGAGGCGGATGGAGCGCGCGGCGGTCTCGGCCGGCATCGGGCCGAGGCGGAAGGCGCAGATCACGCCGCCGACGCCGGTCTCCTCGATCTCCGCCATGCGTTCCGCGATGGTGGCGGGGGAGCCGCAGAGCAGGCCCTTGGTCACGTCCGCGTGGGCCTGCGGCCCGGCGTGACGGTCCATGGTGATGCCCTGCTCGGCCAGCACCTTCTCGCGCATCGCGCGGCGCTGCGCGGTCATCGCCTGGAAGGCGGGGATGCCGATGCGCTCGGCCTCGGCATCGGTGTCCGCGACGACGATGTTGCGCCAGACCCAGCTGCGCGCGAGGCGATCGGCGGTGCCGGCCGCATCGAGGCCGCTGGCTTGCAGCGCTGCGCGATAGGCCTTCACGCGCTTGCGCGTCTCGTCGATCGCCTGGACGTTCATCATGAAGGGCAGGCCGCGGCTGCCGAGCCCGACGGCGCCTTCCAGCGAGGACGCGGCGCGCACCACTTCCGGATGCGGCCGGCTGAAGCAGGCGGGGCGCAGCCGCGGCACCTTCACCTGCCAGAAGCGGCCGCGATATTCGAAGCCGTTCGGGCTGCTCCAGGCCTCGAGCATGATGCGCTCGGCTTCCTCGTAGCGCGGGCCGGCTTCCTCGGGGTCGATCCCGTAGCCCTGGTATTCGTAGACGTTGTAGGCGGTGCCGCGCCCGAGGCCGACGATCAGCCTTCCTTCGGCGACGTTGTCGAGCAGCGCGATCTGCTCGGCGAGGCGGATCGGGTGGTGCAGCGAGACCTGCGCGACCGCGAAGCCGATGCCGATGCGGCTGGTGCAGCCGGCGACGGCGGCGGCGAAGGTGACGGGATCCACATAGGCGCAGTTGCCATCGAAGTGATGCTCGGCGAGCCAGAGCATCTCGACGCCGAGGGCATCGCAGAGCTTCGCCTCCTCGAGGCTCTCGCGGATCACGCGCGCGTCGTCGGCCGGGTCGCGGGCCTCGGGGAAGAGGAAATTGCTGAAGCGCAGCATGCGCGTCTCCGGCGTGGGCGCGCGCCAGCCTACGCCGATGGGGCGCGCGGGCAAGCCGACAACGCTGCGGCGCCCACGAGTGCGGAAGCCACCAGCGCCAAGAAGCCAAAAAAAGGAGGTGGGGGTTCGGGGGCGGAGTTCTCTCCGCCCCCGATCTTTCCCTACGCTGCGCGCATCCAGAAGGAGTGTCACCGCAATGCCAACGCGCCGCCTGCTGCTCGGCGCCGGCCTCGTCCTCGCGGCGGGGCGGGCGCGTGCCTGGCCGGAGCGGCCGATCCAGCTGCTGGTCGGTTTCGCCGCCGGCGGCAACATCGACATCGCCGCGCGGCTCGCGGTGCCGTTCCTCGAGCGGCATCTCGGCGCCGGCGCCAGCATCGCGGTGGTGAACCGGCCGGGTGCGGCGGGCACCATCATGCTGAACGACTTCGTGGCCGCGCGGCCGGACGGGCATGTCGCGGGCTTCGTCTCCTTCCCCGGCATGATCACCGCGCTGCACGATTCGACGCCGCGCTACCGGCTGGACAGCTTCGTCTATGTCGGGCTGCTGACCGACGAGCCCTACACGCTTTTCGTCGGCGCCGGCACGCCGTGGCGGAGCGTGGCCGAGCTGGTCGCCGCCGCGCGCGAGCGGCCGGAGGAGATCGCGATCGCCGGCGCCGGCGCCGGCAGCGCGCCGCATCTCGCGCTGCTGGCCTTCGAGCGGGCGGCCGGGGTGCGCTTCACCTGGGTGCCGTTGCCGGGCGCGGGCCAGGCGATGACGATGGTGCAGGGCGGGCATGTGGCGGGGGCCGTCTCCACCGTCAGCCTGACGGTGCGGCCGCATCAGGCGGGGCAGGTTCGCATCCTCGGGATGATGGAGGCGGCGCGGTGGGACCGCACGCCGGAGATCGCGACCGTCCGCGAGCAGGGATTCGATGTGGTTGCCGGCTCCGCCCGCGGCATCGCGCTGCCGGCGGCGACGCCGGAGCCGGTGCTGGTGGCCTGGGAGGAGGCGGTGCGGCGCACGGCGGCGGATGCCGAGTTCCGCGCGCTGGCGGAGCGGGATTACCTGATCGTGCGGCATCTCGACCGCGCGGCGATGACGGCGTTCGTGGCGGCGGAGGACCGCCGGCTCGGGGAGATATGGCGGGCGACGCCCTGGCGGCGGTGAGACGGCAGGGCCGGGCCCGCGCTTCGCGCGGCATGGCCGGCTGCCGCAGGGCGGAGGCCGCGCTGAGCTTCGCGTCGCGGCACTTGCACGGCTCTTGCATGCACCTCCCCCGTCACGACCCCCGGGGGCTTCAGCAAATGAAAAACCGAGCCTGGTCAGCGGCCTGTGCCCTCATGCTTGGCCTCGCGGCGCCCGCGGCCGCCCAGCAACCGCGCACCCTGCGCATCGCGATGACCGCCTCCGACGTGCCCACCACCACGGGCATGCCGAACAACGGCTTCGAGGGCATGCGCTTCCTCGGCTATCCGATCTTCGAGGCGCTCACGCTCTGGGACCTGACGCGCGCCGACCGCCCGGCGCCGCTGCGCGCCGGGCTGGCCGAATCCTGGGAGCAGGCGGCGGACGACCCCAAGACCTGGGTTTTCAAGCTCCGCCGCGGCGTCGCCTTCCATGACGGCACGCCCTTCAACGCCGATGCGGTGATCTGGAACCTCGACCGCTTCTTCCGCCAGGACAGCCCGCAATTCGAACCCGCCGGCGCCGGCATCTCCCGCGCCCGCGTCACCATCCTCGAGAGCTACCGCAAGATCGACGACTTCACGGTGGCGATGACCACCACGCGCGTTGCCTCCTACTTCCCCTACATGGTGGTCTATCTGCTGATGACCTCGCCGGCGTCGTGGGAAGCCGGCGGGCGCGACTGGGCGCGGGTTGCGGCGCTGCCGCCGGCGGGCACCGGACCCTTCCGCCTCTCCCGCTTCGTGCCGCGGCAATCGGCCGAGCTCGCGCGCAACGAGAGTTACTGGGACCGCACGCGCATCCCCCGCCTCGAGCGCATCCTGCTGCTGCCCATGCCGGAGGCGAATACCCGCCTCGCCGCGCTGCGCAGCGGGCAGGTGGACTGGATCGAGGTGCCGCCGCCGGATGCGATTCCCTCGCTGCGCGCGGCGGGCTTCCAGGTCACCACCGGCTCATACCCGCATGTCTGGCCGTGGTTCTTCCAGATGCAGGGCGAGAACACGCCGTTCCGCGACGTCCGCGTGCGCCAGGCGCTCAATTACTGCGTGGACCGCGACGGCCTCGTGCAGCTGCTCAACGGCACGGCGGAACCCTCCGTCGGCTGGCTCAAGCCTTCCGACCCCGCCTTCGGCAATCCGCAGAACCGCTACCGCTTCGACCCCGCGCGCGGGCGCGCGCTGCTCGCGGAGGCCGGCTACACCGCGCAGCGCCCGCTCTCCTTCCGCGTTATGATCTCCACTTCCGGCTCCGGCCAGATGCTGCCGCTGCCGATGAACGAATACATGCAGCAGAACCTGCGCGAGGCCTGCGGGGTCAACGTGACCTTCGAGGTCACCGACTGGTCCAACCTGCTGGTCGCCACGCGCACCACGCCGGGCTCGGGCGTGGTCGCCAACGTGCAGTCGCTGAACCCCTCCTCGCCGTCCTCCGATCCCTCGGTGATGGCGCGCTACTTCCTGCGCGGCTTCACCCCGCCCAACGGCTTCAACTGGCCGCAATTCGCCGACGAGCAATTCGAGGCCGCCTTCGCCGAGCTCGAATCGGCGCGCGACGAGGCCGCCTTCACCCGCGCCTATGCCCGCGCGCATGAGCGGGTGGTGGACAACCCGCCCTGGCTCTTCATCGTGCACGACCTCAACCCGCGCGCCATGAGCCGGCGCGTGCGCGGCTTCACCTCGGTGCAGTCCTGGTTCCAGGACCTGGTGCCGGTGGAGCTGCAGTAGGTCCGGTCCCGCTCGAATGGAACCAGTAACCCGGAGCTGCCGCGACAGGAAGGAGGTCAGTGGAACCAGAGCAGGCCGTCGAAGCTCTCGGCCTGCGGCAGGGCGCCGCGGTCCAGGCCTGACCAGGTGATCGAGGCGTCGGTCGCGCCGTCGCCGTCGAGGTCGGCGTGCAGGGTGGCGCCGCGGTAGCCGTCGGCGCCGTCATTCGCGGCCCAGCGCGCCTGGCTGACGCCCGGGCGCCAGCCCCAAAGGCTGAGCTGCTCGCCGGCTTCCCAGTCGGCGATGGTGCTCCACACCGGCTGGAGCGCGCGGCCGTCGAGGAAGAAGACGTCGTGGCCGGCGCCGCCGGTCAGGAAATTGGAGCCGCTGCCGCCATCGACCACGTCCTCGCCGGCGCCGGCATCGATGGCGTCGTCGCCGCCCAGGGCGTTGATGAAGTCGTTCCTGAGCGTACCGCCAACCGCCTCGCTGCCGTCATTCCCGATATAGCTCCGCTCGAGGCCGGCGACCGGGCCGGCGTAGCTGCTGCCGAAGGCGAGGTAGGCGGCGCCGTTCGATACTTTGAACAGGCCTGCGGCGCCGGCGTCGAGCGCCAGCACGCCGTCCGCCGTCACGACGGTCTCGATGCCGTAGAGAAGGTCGGTGCCGTCCAGGCCGGTGATGTCGTGCACGACATAGCCGTTCGCGATGGCGGCGACGACATAGTGCGCGGCGGGGCCGGCAAGCACGACGACATCGTCGCCGGCGCCGCCATCGAGGAGGTCGTCGCCGGCGCCGCCGACCAGGGTATCGGCGCCGCCGCCGCCGTGGAGTGTGCTGCGGCCGGCGCTGCCGATCAGGAGGTCGTTGCCTGGCCCGCCCGCCTGGCTGTCCTGCAGGGCGGGAAGGTAGGTGCCGTGGGCGGGGGTCCAGATCGGCAGGCCGGCGGTGTCGTAGATCGCATTGCCCTGGCCGGGCTGGCCATCGGCGGCCAGCCTGCCATAGCCCCAGCCATAGTGCAGCGCGGCTTCGCCGGTGCCGAGCGGCGCGGCGAAGAACAGCCGCACCGTGTCCACGTCGATGACGAAGGCCGCGACGGCGTGGTTGACGCTGCCATCGGCCATATGCAGCGTCCAGCCGGTGCCGGCCTGAGCCTCGGCGTCGAGCACCTGGAAGCCGTTGGCGTGGTCGTGGCGGATATCGAGCTCCACGCCGTTCGCCCCGTAGCGGTGCGCCGCGACCACTTCCGGCCCTTCATTGGCGATGTCGCCGCCAGACGCGGCGAGGGGCGAGCCGGGGCGGGCGTACTCCGCCCAGCCCTCGGCGATCGAGCGCGCGGCGCGCAGCGCGATCAGCGCCGCATCGCTGCCGGAGATGTGGCCGCCGCCATAGTCGGGATGCGCGGGGTTGCCGTCCTGGTCGTCGCGATCGGCATCGATGTCGAGCGCGCGGGCGGCGATCGCGGCGTTGAAGCCGGCATCGCCGGTCAGCGCCTCCATTCCCGCGCGGATGATCACGTGGCCGGCATCGGTGCCTTCGGAATAGGGATGGGCGCTGACGAAGTAGTAGGGCAGCTCGGCCGCGGACTGCCCGAACGCCGCGCGCACCAGCGCGGCATCGTGGCGCACGGCGTTGGTCCACATCGCCTCGGAGAGGTCGCCGCGCATGCTGTCGTATTCGCTGTGCAGCCACAGCACCGCGGTCGGGTCATGGCGCTGGCCGGCCGGCAGCGTGCCGATCCAGTTGAGCAGCGCCTGCTCCATCCAGCCCTTGGTCCAGCCCTGGTGCCAGTCGCCGTTCACCGGCTGAAGCCAATCGCCCAGCAGCGCGGTGCCGCCCCAGGCGGTCGCGCGCGACGCGTTGTCGTGCCCGTAGACCAGGTTGACGCGGCTGGTGCCGCCGTCGAAGCCGAGCAGCCGCTCGACCTCCTGCTTGAGCAGCGCGGCGCCATTGCCGGTTTCCATCAGCAGCAGCGCGTTCGACTGCCCCCGTACCAGGAGGTTGAGTTCCATCGGGTTTTCCGCTCGGGGGGTGGGGAGAGCGGAAACACGACATCACAAACTCGTGAACACGCGGTTAGAGGCGGGCGGGGGCGCCGGTAGCGCAGCCGGGCGAAGCTGCTAGGCTGCCGCCATGCTCCTCGCCGAGAGCCGGATTCAGCTGTTCGATCCGCCGCCGCGCGATGGCGAGGAAGGATTCCGGCCGGAGGAGTTCGCGCGCCAGCCGCCGTTTCGGCATGTCGTGAGCCTGGGCACGCTCTGCTACACGGCGGCGCTGCTGGACCGGCTGAAGCTGCGGCACTTCACCGGCCCGTTCGACTGGATCTTCTCGAGCCCCGCCATGGTGCGGCACTGCATCGCGGACGGCTTCCGCACCTTCGCCGATCCGGAGCAGCTCGAGCCGATACCGCCCGAGCTGCGGGCCGACCCGCAGCACGAGCGCTGCGACCACCGCTTCTACCGCCAGGGCTTCGGGGTGCGCGGCACGATCTTCAACCATCACGACGTGTGGACGCCGGAAGGCCATGCCCAGCTCTGCCGCGCGGTGGAGCGCTTCATGCGCATCGCCGGCGGTCCGGATCCGGCGCTCATGCTGCAATTCGCCGCCGCGCCGCTGCGGGAAGCCGTGGCCGATTTCGCCGAGACGGTGGCGACGCTGTCGGATCACGCGCCCAGCGGGACCCTGCTGGCGGTCCTGGTCCCATCGCGGCGAAGCCGCGCGCTGTTCCCGGAATTCCGCCTGCTGGCGAAGGCAGGACGGCACATGCTGATCGAGATGCGCCCGATCGGAAGCTGGGCAGCGCTGCAATTCGAGCGGCCGGTCGACGAGCTCGCGCTGAAGCGGCTCATCGGCAGCTGCGGCATCGCGGCGGCAGCGGAGGGCGCGTGACCCGCGCCGGTTTGAAAGATCGGGGGGCGGAGAGAACTCCGCCCCCCGAACCCCCCGCCTCCTTTTTTTGGCTTATTGGCACTGGCTCCTCCCGCACTCTCAGGTGCCGCGCCGTTGTCGGGCTGAGAACGGAGCTCTCAACCCTTCCCATTAGCCAAAAAAAGGAGGTGGGGGGTCTGGGGGGCGGAGTTCATCTCCGCCCCCCAGTCTTCTACTTCGAGCAAACTGAAAGGGAGCGCACCGCATGATCGTCGATCTGCGCATCTACACCTGTGTGCCGAACAGGCTCGCCGACTTCGTGGCGCTCTATGAGCGCGAGGCCTGGCCGATCCAGCGCAAGTACCTGGAGAACTGCCTCGGCTGGTACACTACGGTGGAGGGCGCGCTGAACACCGTCGTGCATCTCTGGGGCTATGCCGACCAGGGCGACCGCGAGCGGCGCCGCGCCGCCATGGCGGCGGACCCCGCCTGGCAGGCCTATCTCAAGAAGGCGGGCGAGGCCGGCTACCTCGTGAAGATGGAGAACCGCATCATCCGCCCGACCGGGTTCTTCGAAGCCTTCAAGGCGCAGTAGCCGAACGCGCGAACAGGCGGCGGCGCGCCCACAGCACGAGCAGCGCCGCCACCAGCGCCGCGCCGGCGAACACCGCGCGGTAGCCCCCCGCATGCAGCACCGCGCCGAAGCCGAGCGAGCCCAGGCTCTGGCCGAGGAACAGCGCCATGGCGAAGGCGGAGACCGCGGTCGCGCGCGCCTCGGGCAAGGTCTCGGTGGCGCGCGCCTGCAGCACGCCGTGGAACATGTAGAAGCCGAGGCCGCACAGCACCTGCAGCCCCGCCACCACCCACCACGCCGGCGCCAGCGCGAGCCCGGCCAGCACCAGCGCCAGCAGCGCGCCGCCGGCGGTGACCAGGCCGCGCTCCCCCACCCGCGCCACCAGCCGCCGCGCCAGCCGCGTGTAGACCAGCGCGCCGATCCCGAATCCCGCGACCGCCAGCCCGGCCGCCGCGGCGGAAAGCCCGAAGCCCTCGATCAGGAAGGACCCGACGAAGGGAAAGGCGCCGCCGAACAGCGCGAAGCCGTCCACCAGCCCGGCCAGCAGCAGCCGCCTGCCACCCGGCCGCTCGAGCAGGGTGAGATACTGCCCGAGCCCGAGCCCGCCGCCGCCCCGCGGCGGCTCCGCCCGCCGCGCCCGCAGCCGCTGCATCAGCACCGCGCCGACGCCGAGCGCCAGCACCGCGAGCAGCAGGAAGGAGGCGCGCCACCCCGCCGCCTCGGCCACCACGCCAGAGATCGGCCCCGCCACCAGCTGCGCCATCACCATGCCGGTCAGGAAGCGGCCGATGGTCGCCTGCCGCTCGGCATAGGGCACCGCATCGCCGATCCAGGCCATGGCGAGCGGGATGACGGCGCCCGCCAGCAGCCCGCTCGCGATGCGCGCCGCCATCATCGCCGGCAGGTCCGGCATGAAGGCGGTGACGGCAAGCCCGAGTCCGTAGAGCAGCAGCGCGATGGTCGCGACCCGGAGCTTGCCGAAGCGGTCGCCGAGCGGCCCCGTCACCAACTGCCCGGCGCCATAGGCCAGGGCGAAGCCCGCCACCATCGCCGCCAGCGCCGCGACGGAGGTGCCGAAATCCGCCGCGATCTGCGGCAGCAGCGGATCCAGCACGCGCATCCCGGCGCCGGAGGCGAAGCCGGCGGCGGCGAGCAGCGGCAGGAGCGAGAGGTCGGCGGCGGGCACGGCCACCCATGCAGCGGAGGCGGCGCCGCGCGTCAAGCCGGGGCCGGCGCGCGGCTAGTGTCCTGCCCGCGAAGTTCGCTGCCCTTCGCAGCGAACGGAGCGGATCAGCAGGCCACTGAAAATAAAGGCTAGTGTCCCGATTCCGGAGTACGCGGCCATGGGCAAGAACTTCGGAATCGGGACACTAGGACACGCAAGCGTCGCTTGTCCGCCCGCCGCGCGCGGTCTAGTGGCGCCGCCGTGTTCTCCCGGTTCCTCGCGCGACTCGCGGCGCTCGGCGGATGGCGTGCGCTGGCGGCCTCCTATGCCCTCGGCCTGCTCGCCGCGGCTGCCATGCCGCCGGTGCATGCCGTGCCGGTGCTGCTGCTCTCCATCCCCGGCCTGCTCGCGCTGATCGGCGCCGCGCCGTCCTGGCGGCGCGCGGCGGTGATCGGGCTGTTCTGGGGCTGGGGGCATTTCACCGGCGGCCTGTACTGGATCACCTACGCCATCCTGGTGGAGGTGGAGCGCTTCTGGTGGCTGGTGCCGCTCGCCGCGCCCGGTCTCGCCCTGCCGCTCGGCCTGTTCGTGGCGGCGCCGGCGGCGATGGCGCGGCTGGTCCGCGCCGGCTGGCCGCGGCTGCTGGTCTTCGCCGGCGCCTGGGTGGGGGCGGAGCTGCTGCGCGGCGTGCTGTTCACCGGCTTCCCTTGGAACCTCATGGGCAGCGTCTGGGCTTTCGGCGCGCTGCCGCTCCAGGCCGCCTCGGTGATCGGGGTGCATGGGCTGTCGCTCGCCACCATCCTGCTCGCCGGGCTGCCGCTCCTCGGCCGCCGCGCCCTGCTGGGCGGGGCGGCGGCGGTGGCGGCCCTCGGACTCTACGGCGTGCTCCGCCTCGGCACGCCGGCCCCGCCCGATCAGCCGGTCCGGCTGCTGATCATCCAGGCCAACATCGCCCAGGAGCTGAAATGGCGGGAGGATGCGCGCATCCCGATCCTGCGCCGCTACCTCGAGGAGACGCGCCAGGCGGCGGCCGAAGCGGCCACCGCCCTCGGCCCCGGCGAGCGCCTGGTCGTGGTGTGGCCGGAAACCGCCGTCCCCTTCCTGCTCGCCGACGATGCAGAGATCCGCGCCGCGATCGCCGCGGTCCTGCCGCCGGAGGCCACCCTGATCTCCGGCACCGTCCGGGTCGAATGGGGGCCGGACCGGCAGCCGCGCCGCGTCTTCAACAGCCTGGTCGGGATCAGCGCCGCCGGCGAGGTGCTCGGCAGCTACGACAAGGTGCATCTGGTCCCGTTCGGGGAATACATGCCCCTCCAGGGCCTGCTGCCGATCCGGCTGGCGGCCGGGGCGCTGGATTTCACACCCGGACCGGGCCTGCGCAGCCTGAGCCTGCCGGGGCTGCCGCCCTTCGGAGCGCTGATCTGCTACGAGGTGATCTTTCCCGGCGCGGTGGTCCCGCCGCTGCGGCCCGACTGGCTGGTCAACGTGACCAATGATGGCTGGTTCGGCATCTCGGCCGGCCCGTGGCAGCATCTCGCCACCGCTCGGTTGCGCGCCGTGGAGGAGGGACTGCCGGTGGTGCGGGCGGCGCAGACCGGCGTCTCCGCCGTGTTCGGTGCACGCGGCGAGCGGCTGGTCCACGCACCTCTCGGCGAAGTGAGCGTTATTATTTCGGTACTGCCCGGCATGCGTGTACCGACGGTGTTCTCTCGCCTCGGTATCGCCATTCCGGGGCTGCTGGCGGCGCTCAGCCTCGCCTCCGGAGTGTGGTTGGGTCGCCGGCGGAGGTAGCGGAGCCTCGATTGCACCACAGCACGGAAGCGGGGTGTCTCGAAAATCGGAATTTCGCAAAAGAGTTGACGAAAGGTAAATCAACCGCTACCCGCTGCCGTGCAGCACAGAATAGTGTTGGCTGCGCCTCGGTCCGGCAGAACGCGGCAGTGGAACGAATACGCCTCCCTCGAGGCAAGGAGTGGCGGCATGCGGGGTTCGGAGGGAGTAAGAATGGCCAGCGATGACCTGTCGGATCGCGGCGATCGCGAACACAGGCCTAGCCCCATCGATGTTCACGTCGGCAGCAGGGTCCGCCTGCGCCGCACCCTGCTGGGGCTGAGCCAGGAGAAGCTCGGCGAGGCCCTCGGGCTCACCTTCCAGCAGGTGCAGAAATACGAGCGCGGGGTGAACCGGATCGGCGCCAGCCGGCTGTTCGACCTCGCCCGCGTGCTGGACGTGCCGATCGGGTTCTTCTTCGACGACATGCCTCCCGAAATGGGCGGGAACGCCGTCACCCGCAGCCGCCCCGCCTACGGCATGGCCGAGGCCCAGGACGGCTTCGACGACGACACGCTGCACCGCCGCGAGACCCTGGAACTGGTGCGCGCCTACTACCGCATCACCGACCCCGCCGTCCGCAAGCGCGTCTTCGAACTCATCAAGAGCCTCGCCCCGCCGGAGTAGGCGCGGGGGCGCTGAAAGGCCCGGCTGCGGGACCGAGAGGGGGCTCTGCCCCCTCTCGGTCCCGCACTCAAGCCTTCAGCACCACCCCGGAGCGCAGGCGCGCGTAGAGCGTGGCGCAGAGCGCGACGGCGGCGAGCAGGATCAGGGACAGCGCCGCGGCGATCCCCCAATTCACCGTCCGGTTGGCGTAGAAGCCGATGAACCAGGCGAGCATCTGGTCGTCCGGCCCGCCCAGCAGGGCGGGGGTCACGTAGAAGCCGAGCGCCTGGATGAAGACCAGCACGCAGCCGGCGCCGATCCCGGGCAGCGACAGCGGCAGGGTCACCCGCAGGAAGCGCCGCCATGGCGGCGCGCCGAGCGAGGCGGCCGCCCGCAGCAGGCGCTTGTCGAGGGCGGCGAAGCTCGCTGCCAGCGGCAGCACCATGAAGGGCAGCAGGATGTGCGTCATGGAGAGCAGCACGGCGGTGCGGTTGAACAGCAGCGGCAGCGCGGCCTGCACCAGGCCCGATTGCAGCAGCGCGCTGTTCACCACCCCCTCGCGCTGCAGCAGTACCATCCAGGCGGCGGTGCGCACGACGAGGCTGGTCCAGAACGGCAGCAGCACGGCGCCGAGCAGCAGGGTGGCGACGCGCGGCGTGGTGGTGGCGATCAGCCAGGCGAGCGGCCAGCCGAGCAGCAGCGCGATCAGCGTGCAGAGCGCGCCGATCCACAGGCTGCGCAGGATGACGCGGCGGAAGATCGGCTGATCGGATTCGTGCAGGCCGCCGGCGGCGTCGCGCCGGAAATCCAGCGCCGCGAGCAGGTGGAACGCGGTGAGCGGCCCCGCGGCGCGGCGGATGGCGCCCCAGCTCTCCACCTCCTCCCAGTCCGGCGCGGCTTCGAGCACGGCCTCGCGCGGCGGGAGCCCGAGCGCGCGGTCGACGCGGCGCGCAGTCGCGGGCAGCACGCCGCGCATGCCGGGGCGGTCGGTGTTGAGGCGCGCGGCGGCACGGGCGATCTCGCCGGTGCCCGCCTCGCGGTCGCGGGCGCGCGCGGCGCGGAGATCCTCGACCAGCGCGGCGAAGGCGGCGTCCGAGGGGAGGGCGGTGCCGTCCCAGTCCCTCAGCGCGGCGATGGTGCGGGGAAGGGTGGTCGCCACTTCGGTGTCCGTGACGCCGCGCCAGAGGAACACCGCGATCGGCGCAAGGAAGCTGAGCAGCAGGAAGAGGAAGAGCGGCGCCACGAGCAAGCCGGCGCCGACGCGCCCAGACCTCATTCTTGGACACGAGAGCCGGAGTTCGCATCCGCAGCTCCTCCCGCACTCTCAAGCCACGCCACCTTGTCGGGCCGAGCGCGCCGCTCGCCACGCCTCCCGGTCGCCAAAAAAAGGAGGTGGGGGGTCTGGGGGGCGGAGTTCATCTCCGCCCCCCAGTCTTCCTCGAACCCGTCAGCGCGAGACCCAGGCGTTGAAGCGCTGCGTCAGGCGGTCGAGCTGGTCCAGCCAGAAGCGGTCGTTGATCTCGAGCGCCGTCTCGATGTTGGCCGGCGCGGTCGGCAGGTTCGCCAGCACGCTCGCCGGCAGCCGCGCATTCACCCCATTCGCCGTGACGCCATAGGGGATGCGCGGCGGCAGCCCCGCCTGCACCGCCGGCTGGCCCGCGAATTTCAGGAAGTCCAGCGCCTTCTGCTTGTTCGGGCTGCCCTTCATGATCACCCAGGAATCGATCGTGTAGAGGTTGTTGGTCCAGGCGATCCCGAAATTGCGGTTGTCGTTCGCATTCGCCGCGGCGATGCGGCCGTTGTACGCGTTGGTCATCACCACGTCGCCGCTCGCCAGCAGTTGCGGCGGCTGGCTGCCGCGCTCCCACCAGATCAGATCGCCGCGGATGGTCTCGAGCTTGCGGAAGGCGCGGTCCACGCCCGCCGCCGTGCCGAGCATGCGATAGACCTGCCCCGGCGGCACGCCGTCGCCCAGCAGCGCGATCTCGAGCGTCGTCTTCGGCCCGCGGCGCAGCCCGCGCTTGCCGGGAAAGCGCTGGGTGTCGAAGAATTCCGCCCAACCCTGCGGCCCCTGCGGCGTGCGCGCGCGGTCGAAGGCGAGGATGAAGGAGTAGAGGATGGCGCCCACGCCGGACTCGCTCACCGCCTGCGGGATGTAGTTCTCCCGCCCGCCGATCGCGTTCCAGTCGAGCTTCTCGAACAGCCCCTCGTCGGTGCCGATCAGGAGCTCCTCGCTCTCGACCTGCACGAGGTCCCAGGTATTGCCGCCGGAGGCGATGCGGCTGCGCAGCACGCCGATACCGCCATCCCAGGTCTCCTCCAGCAGGCGCTGGCGCGTCTGCTGCTGGAAGGGGCGGAAATACACCTCGCGCTGCGCGTCCTGATAGGCGCCGCCCCAGGACACGACGGTGAGGTCGCGCGCCTGCGCGGAGGCCCCGCGCGCCGCCGCCCCGCCCGCCACTGCCGTGCCCAGCAACACGCCGAGATCCCGCCGCCGCATCATCCGATCCACCTCCCAATTGCCGGCCCCAGCCCAGTGTCCTGCCCGCGACGTTCGCTGCCCTTCAATCCCCCGGCAGGGTCCGGTCGCCTTCGCCGAGAGGCTTCTGCATGTAGACCACGTCCAGCCAGCGGCCGAATTTGAACCCTGCCGATTTCAGCACGCCGGCACGGCGGAAGCCGAGCGAGACGTGCAGGCCGATCGAGCCGATATTCTCGGAATCGCCGATCACCGCGAACATCTGGCGGAAGCCCTGGCCCTCGGCGCGTTCCAGCAGGGCGGCGACCAGCGCCTTGCCGACGCCCTGGCCGCGCACATCCTCGCGCACATAGATCGAGTCCTCGGCGGCGAAGCGGTAGGCGGAGCGGTCGCGGAAGCGGGCGTAGTAGCCGAAGCCGATCACGCCGATCCCGGGCTCCTCCGCGATCAGCCAGGCGCAGCCGGAGTTCTGGACGTGGGCGAGGCGGTCCGCCATCTCGGCCTCCGCCGGCGGCTCCTCCTCGAAGCTGCCGGTGCCGTGGCGGACGTGGTGGGCATAGATCGCCGTGATCGCCGGTATGTCGGCCGGCGTAGCGTCGCGGATCGCCATGGAACCTCTGCCAGTGACCGGGGGAAATGTGGTCCGTCCCGCCGGTCTTGGGCAAGCCGCCCTCAGGCGGCGGGCAGCGCCGCGGCCACGGCCTCGGCGAGTTGCAGCAGCGCGCGGTCGGCGCCGTGGGCGGCGACGAGGGACAGCCCCACCGGCGCGCCCTCGACCCGCCCGGCCGGGATCGTCACCTCCGGCAGGCCGGCAAGGCCGGCGATGGCGGTGACACCCATGGTCCGCTCGCGCACCGCATCCTGCTCGGCGAGGCTGATGCCGAGGCGCGGCGCGGGGATGGGCGAGGTCGGATAGATCAGCACGGCGCCGCCGGCGAGCAGGCGCCGGGCGCGAGCCTGGAAGACGCGGCGGACGGCGCGGCCGGCGGCGGCGCGGGCGGGATCCATGGCGCGGGCGGCGGCGAAGCGTTCCTTCACGCCGGGGCCGAACTGCGGCGCGGTGGCGGCGATCCAGGGGCCGAGGCTGGTCCAGGCTTCCTCTGCCTGGGAGCAGCGGAACGCGTCATAGAGGGCGAGCAGGCCCTCGGGGGCGAGATGGAAGGGCAGGGCCGGTCCGAGCAGGCCTTCCGCCGCGGCGAGGCCCGCGGCGAGGGCGGCGGCGGTGGCCGGTTCGGCGTTCACCCAGGCTTCCTGGACGCGCAGCAGCGGGCCGAGGCTGCGGTCCTCGCCTTCGGGCAGCAGGATCTCGCCGACGCGGCGCAGGATGGCGGAATCGGTCGCGAACCAGCCGGCGGTGTCGTAGCTGGGCCCGAGCGGGCAGGCGCCTGCCAGGCTGACCGCGCCCCAGCTCGGCCGGACGCCGAACACCCCGCAATAGGCGGCGGGGATGCGGACCGAGCCGCCGGTATCCGACCCCAGGGCGAAATCGACCAGCCGGGCCGCGGCGGCGGCGGCGGAACCGCAGGAGGAGCCGCCGGGAAAGCGGTCCGGCGCGGCGGGGTTCAGAGGGGTGCCGTACCAGCTGTTCTCGCCGGTCAGGCCATAGGCGAGCTCGACCGTCTTGGTCTTGCCGAGGCAGCGGGCGCCGGCGCTGAGGAGTTGGATGATGCAGGTGGCATGGTTGGCGGCGGGGGGATGGGTGCGCGCCCAGTCGGGGTTGCCGTAGCCCGTGACTTGGCCGGCGATGTCGAACAGGTCCTTGGCCGCGAAGGACAGGCCGGCGAGCGGCCCGATGGCCGTGCCGGCGATGGCTATTCTGCCTTCAGGCAGGAACGCCCCTACCGAATCGTCGATCATGAACCCCCTGCCTTTGCCGGGCGCAGGGTGTCGCAGCTCCCGGCCCGAGACAACCAGACTGGATCGTCAACCGAGGCCGAGCAGCGCTGCCTTGGTTCCCATTGCCGCGAGCACCGCGGCGACGACGCCCGCCTGCGCCCCGAGCCGCTCCAGCGTGACATAGCCGAGGGCGGCGACGATCAGCGCCCAGCAGGCGATCTCGCCGAGACTGGGATCCACCATGGGCCCCTCCCAACATGAAGTCCCCGTAATCTAGGGGCCATATCAGGGAAAGGGAAGCGCAACCGGTGTCAGGCTGCGCTGGCTTCGGCGAGGCGGGCGGCCAGGGCTTCCAGGCCGAGGCGGTGGCAGAAATCGCCGAAGCCTTCCTCGGGCGCGCGCTCGGCGGCGAAGGCGGCGAAGAGCGGCTCGAGCGAGGCGGCGATGCGCGCCTGCGGCACCCGCTCCAGCAGCTTGAAGGAGAGGCGGGAACCCTCGAAGTCGCCGCCGACGAAGATGGCGAAATGGCCGGGGATGCGGCCGACCAGGCCGATATCGCCGGCATAGGGGCGGGCGCAGCCATTGGGGCAGCCGGTGATGCGCAGGCTGATGCGCTCGCCTTCGAGGCCCTGGCGGGCGAGCGCGGCCTCGATATCGGCGACGATCGGGGCGCGGACGCGCTCGGCCTCGGTCAGCGCCAGGCCGCAGGTGGGAAGGGCGGGGCAGGCGAGCGACCAGCGGGCGAGCGGCGACAGGTCCTCGGCCAGGGTGACGCCGTGGTCCCGGAGGATGTCGCGGAGCTCGGGCTCGGCCGCGCGCGGGAGGTTGCTGAGCAGGATGTCCTGCTGCGGGGTCAGCACCGGGTCGGTGTCCCAGCGCGCGAGGATGGCGCGCAGCGCGCTGCGCAGGCGGACGGTCTCGGTGTCCTGGATGCGGCCCGAGGGGACCGGGATGCCGAACCAGAAGCGGCCGTCGCCCTGCGGGTGCCAGCCGAGCAGCTCATGGACCTTGAGGCGCGGCATCGGGCGCGGCGGGTCTAGCGGGGCGCCGAAATAGGTGGCGAGCATGGCGCGCACCCACACCACGCCCTTGTCCTCGAGCAGGTACTTCAGGCGCGCGCGCTTGCGGTCCGTGCGGTCGCCGTGGTCGCGGTAGAGGCGGATCACCGCTTCGGCGGCGCTCACCAGCTCGTCGGGGCCGACGAAGCCGATCGGGGTGGCGAGGCGGGGGAAGGTGTCCGGGCGGTTGTGGGTCATGCCGAGCCCGCCGCCGATGCAGAGCTGATAGCCCTGCAGCACGCCGCGCTCGAAGAAGCCGATGAAGGCGAGGTCGTTGGTGAGGACGTCGATCGTGTTGTCGATGCCGCCCTCGTCGGCATGGGCGATGCCGATCTTGAATTTCCGCGGCAGGTAGGTGCTGCCGTAGAGGGATTCCTCTTCCTCGCCGGCACCGTCCTTGGCCTGCTCGTCGAGGAAGATCTCGTAATAGGAGCGGGTCTTGGGCAGCAGCGCGGTGGAGAGCTGCCTGGCATCGGCCTCCAGCCGCTCATGGATGGAATCGCGCACCGGGGCGGGGGTGGTGACGACGTTGCGCACCACGTCGCCGCAAGCGGCGAAGGTGGTGAGCAGGCTGTGGTTGATGCCGGCGATCGTCGCCTTGAGGTCGCGCCGCACGACGCCGTGGAATTGCAGCGCCTGGCGGGTGGTGATGCGCAGCGTGTGGTTGCCGTAGGCGTCGGCCAGGGCGTCGAGGTCGCGGTACTGGGCGGCGGTCAGGCGGCCGCCCGGGGCGCGGACGCGGACCATGAACTGCCAGTCCTTGTCCTCGCCGCGCTGCTTGCGCGCCGTTGCGGTGTCGCGGTCATACTGCTCGTAGGTGCCGTGGAATTTGAGGAGGTTGTACGCGTCCTCGGTGATTCCGCCGGCGGCATCGGCGGCCGCCAGCTCGGCCGCGACCGTGCCGCGCAGCCGGGCGCTGGCAGCCTTGGTTCCTTCGACGGCAGTGAGCTTGCGGGGCTGCGACATGAGGCTCTCGTCCACTCTCGGGGGCAGTGGAGCCACGATATAATGCGCAAGTCAATCGGGAGAAGGGGGTCTCACGTACGCAGAGCGTGAAATACCGGCGCGGTACTCAGGGGGAGAGCCCGAGAGGGGCAGCGCCCCTCTCGGTCCTGCCCTCAAAGTCCCGCGAACAGTTCGGTGGAGAGGTAGCGCTCGGCGAAGGACGCCGCGATGCCCACGACCAGCCCGCCGCGCAGCGCCGGGTCGCGCGCCACCTCCAGCGCCGCGTGCAGCACCGCGCCCGAGGAGATGCCGATCGGCAGCCCTTCCATCCGCGCGCAGCGGCGTGCCGCCGTCAGCGCCTCGCGCTCGCTCACCCGCATCACCCCGTCCAGCCGCTCGAGCTCCAGCACGGCGGGGCGGAAGCCGGCGCCGATGCCCTGGATGCCGTGCGGCCCCGGCGTGTCGCCCGACAGCACCGCGCTTTCCGCCGGCTCCACCCCGACCACGCGCAGGCCGGGGCGGCGCGGCTTGAGGGCGCGCGCGATGCCGGTCAGCGTCCCGCCGGTGCCGATGCCGCCCACCACCGCCGCGAGGTCGCCGCCGGTATCGGCCCAGATCTCCTCGGCGGTGGTGCGGGCATGCACGTCCGGGTTGGCGGGGTTGTCGAATTGCCGCGGCATCCAGGCGCCCGGGGTCGCGGCGATGATCGCCTCGGCGCGCGCGATCGCCCCCGCCATGCCTTGCCGCGCCGGGGTGAGCTCGAGCTCGGCGCCCATGATGCGCATCATGCGCCGCCGCTCGACCGAGGCGCTTTCGGGCATCACCACCACCAGCCGGTAGCCCTTGGCCGCCGCCGCGAAGGCCAGCGCGATGCCGGTATTGCCGGAGGTCGGCTCGACCAGGGTGGAGCCGCCGGGGCGGATCAGCCCTTCGCGCTCGGCGGCCTCGATCATGGCGAGGCCGATGCGGTCCTTCACCGATCCCAGCGGGTTGAAGAATTCGAGCTTGAGCGCGAGGCGCACCCCGAGCCCGTCGGCGGCCTCGATGCGCGGCAGGCGGACCAGCGGGGTGGCGCCGACCGTCTCGAGGATGCTGTCGAAGACCCGCCCGCGGGACGGCACGGGCGGCGTTGTTGCGAAGGCCATGCCCCGGCCTTATCACGCTTGGCGGACGTGGATAAGCCCGGAGGCCTCATGCTCCTCAGGCGCGAGCGTGCGATGACCGCGATGGCGATCACCCTGGACGTCGCCTTCCATGCCGGGCGCGGGGCGATCGTGAGTGCAGCGGATATCGCGGAACGGCTGGGCCAGGCGCGGCGGGGAATCGAGCCGGCGCTGCAGGCGCTGTCGCGCGCGGGCATCCTCGATTCGCTGCGCGGGCCGCGCGGCGGCTACCGGCTGGGGCGCCCGCCGCGCGACATCCGGCTCTCCGACGTGATCGCCGCGGCGGTGGAGCCGGAATCGCCGGCGGCGAGCGGCGGAAGGCTGCAGGCGGCCGTGGTGCAGCCGCTCTGGGCCGAGATGGAGACGCTGTGCCGGGAGCACCTGCAGCGACTCACCGTGGACGACCTGCTGAAGCGCGCGGCGGCGGCGGGGCTGAAACGGCCGGCGCTGGAACCGCTGAATTTCGCGATCTGAGGGGCCGGCGCTGAACGCCCAAGGCTGGACACCGGGGGCGGAGTTCACGTCGCGGCAGTGCCGCGACCCCCCAAACCCCCAACTCCTTTTTTTGGCTACGGGGAAGAGTGGCGAGGGGGGCGCGGCACTAATGCAGCCAGAGCAGCCCCGGGAAGGCGAAGCTTTCGGGAATCGCCGTCTGCCCGGCCCAGGTCACCGAGGCGTCGATGCTCCCGTTGCCGTCGAGATCGGTGTGCAGCGTGGCGCCCTGGTAACCGGGGGCACCTGCCCAGCCCTCCACGCTCATGACGCTGACCCCCGGCTGCCAGCCCCACAGGCTGAGCTCCTCGCCCCACTCCCAGTCGGTGATCGTCGCCCAGCTGACCTGGCCGCCGCGCCCGTCCAGGAAGAACACGTCATGCCCCGGCCCGCCGCTCAGGAAATTCGAGCCGGTGCCGCCGTCCAGCACGTCGCTGCCGATGCCCGCGCTGATGGCGTCGTCGCCGGCCAGGGCGTTGATGAAGTCGTTCCCCCGTGTGCCGGCGATCGCCTCGCCGCCGGCGGTGCCGAGGTGCTGGTACTGCAGATAGTCCACCGGGCCGCTATAGGGCGTCGCGACCTCGACATGGGACTGCATGCTCGCGCCGTCGGTGATTGCGAACAGCAGGCCGGAGGCGGGGTTGGGGCCCGGGATGCCGTAGAGGTCGCGGATGCCGGCGATGTCCGAGGCGTTGAGGTGCTCGTTCGCCCAGTAGGCGATGGGATACATGTTGGCGTGGGGGTCGCTGGAATGTGCGAGGCCGAGCGCGTGGCCGATCTCGTGCAGCAGCACGCCATAGGCGGTCGTCGAGGTGTCGACATAGGCGAGGTCGCCCGAGGCGTCGTAATACGTCGCCCATTGGCCCGGATCCTCGACGCGCACGATGATGCCGGGGTTGAGCGTGTCGCCGCTCCAGCTATAGGCGGCCTCGCCGATCGTCCCGCTGTCATGGCCGAAGCGGCCGAAGCCGATGCGGATATCGGGGATGTCGGACCCGGCGCCGTCCGCGACCTGGACGAAGTCGAACCCGGAAACGATGCTCCATTCCGCGAAGGCCGCGCGCACCAGCTCCTGCCAGACGCCCGAGCCCTCCATCGTGGCGGAGAAGGGATAGGCCGCCTGGTAGGAATAGTTGGCGGTGGCGAAGCTCCAGGTGACGATGGGCTCCGGCCAGGTCGGGCCTTCGAACTCATAGGCGGCCAAGACGCGGCCTCCGGTGCGAGGGAATCGTAACGATCATCATAGGCGGCGGCGGCCGGCGATGCCAGTGACATGCCGGTTGATGACGGGGAAGCGTGGACAGCGCCGTTCTCAGCCCGACAACGCGGCGGCGCCTGAGAGTGCGGGAGGAGCCAGTGCCAGAGTCAAAAAAAGGAGGCGGGGGGTTCGGGGGGGTCGCGGCACTGCCGCGACGTGAACTCCGCCCCCGATCTATTCTTCCCGGCCCGAGTGTCGCACCGGCGCCGGCGCCACCACGAGGCCGGCGCCGCAGGGCGCGGCGACCGGGCCGGGGCGTGGCGCGCCGGGGCGGCGCTCGGGCACTTCGATCCAGGCCCGCGGCCCCCCCTGGAACGGCACGAATTGCATGCCGTCGTCGCAGGCGTAGCGCGGCCGCTCCGTGGCGGCCCAGGCGGGCGCGGCCAGCACGCCGGCAAGCAGGACGAAGAGGGGCAGCCGAAGGGCCATGTCGCTCTCGCTCTCGTGAGGGCCTTAGGCTAGGCGGCAGGCCCGGCCCGGGTCAACGCGGGCGATGCCGTGCAATTCCCGGGCCGCGCTTGCGCCCGCGCCGCCCCGCGCTACGGTGCCGCCCGTGGCCGACGGCGAACCCTTCTGGCGGACCAAGACGCTCGACGCGATGAGCCGCGCCGAATGGGAGAGCCTCTGCGACGGCTGCGGCCGCTGCTGCCTGCACAAGCTGCGCGATGCCGACAGCGACCGCCTCGCCTATACCGAGGTCGCCTGCCGCCTGCTCGACCTCGAGTCCTGCCGCTGCAAGGACTACGCGAACCGCCAGCGCCGGGTGCCGGATTGCGTGCGCCTCACGCCGTCGCGCCTGAAGAAGATCGACTGGCTGCCGCCGACCTGCGCCTATCGCCTGGTCGCCGAAGGCCGCGACCTGCCCTGGTGGCACCCGCTGGTCTCCGGCGACCCCGACACCGTCCGCCAGGCCGGCATCTCCATCCGCGGCCGCGCCGTCGCCGAGCGCGACGCCGGCGACCTCCAGGATCACATCGCCACCTGGCCCGGACGCTGGCCGCGCGGCGCTGTCACCCCGCCCAGAAGGACCCAGAAATGAAGAACGCCCTCTATGGCGGCGTGAACGCCGCCGTGCTCACCGCGATGAACGCCGACCTCTCGCCCGACCTCGACCGCATGGCCGCCCATGCGCAATGGCTGCTCGCCCATGGCTGCAACGGGCTCGGCCTGATGGGCACCACCGGCGAGGCCAACTCCTTCGGCCTCCATGAGCGCAAGCAGATCCTCGAAGGCCTGATCGCCCGCGGCATCCCCGCCGCGCGCATGATGCCCGGCACCGGCTGCGCCAGCCTCACCGACACCGTGGAGCTCACGAAGCACGCGCGCGACGCCGGCTGCCCCGGCGTGCTGATGCTGCCGCCCTTCTACTACAAGAACCCCTCCGATGACGGGCTGTTCGCCTGGTTCAGCGAAGTCATCAACCGGGTCGGCGGCGGGGTGAAGGTCTATCTCTACCACTTCCCGCAGCAATCGGCCGTGCCCTTCAGCCTCGACCTGATCGGCCGCCTGCTCGAGGCCTTCCCGGACACCATCAAGGGCGTGAAGGATTCCTCCGGCGACTACGCCAACATGACGGCGATGGTCGACGCCTTCGCCGCCCAGGGCTTCGAGGTCTATACCGGCAGCGACGAATACCTCCAGCGCATCCTCGCCGAAGGCGGCGCCGGCTGCATCACCGCCGCCTCCAACGCCAACTGCCCCTTCGGCGGCATCGTCTACGCCAAGCGGACTGGCACCGAGGCCGACCAGGCGCAGGCCGTACTCACCGCCACCCGCCGCGCCGCCACCAGCGTGCCCCTCATCCCCGGACTGCGCGAGATCATCGCCCGCAGCTCCGGCGACGATGCCTGGCGCAACATCCGCCCGCCCCACCTCCGCCTCCCCGCCGCCCAGGCCGACCAGGTCTGGTCCGCCTGGTCCTCCGCCGGCGGCCTGCCGCTCCCCGGCCTCGCGGCACCGGCGCGGGCGGCGGAGTGATGGCTGCCGGGTCTCTGGTGGAGAGCTGCGTGGGAGGGCGCTGCCCTCCCACACCCTCCCGCTGGGGGGCGAACTCGCCCCCCAGACCCCGAGGGCAGGTCCGGCAAAGGGAGAGGGGCGCAGAGCGGCCGCTGAACCAGCGCGCGTTCCGTGCCCCTCTCCCTTTGCCGGACCTGTACACGCACGCGGGTCCGGGGGCGCGCAGCCCCCGGCGGGGGTGCAGCGGGCAGCGCCCTCTGCGCAGCCCTCAGCCAGAGACCCTGCTGCCATGACCCCCGAGCCCTTGCGGTGCCGCGAGCCGGCGGTGGCGACGGTCCAGATCGACGATGCCCATGTGCGGGTGACGCGCTGGGATTTCGCGCCCGGTGCGGAGACCGGCTGGCATCGTCATGGCCTCGTCTATGTCGTGGTGCCGGCCACCGACGGCAGCCTGCTGCTCGAGATGCCGGGTGGCGCGACGGCGCAGGCGGAGCTGGTGGCGGGGGTGTCCTATGCCCGGCCGGCGGGCGTCGAGCACAACGTCGTCAACGCGGGGGCGGCGCCGCTGTCCTTCGTCGAGATCGAGCTCAAGCACCTGCCGGGCTGATCGGCCGGGCGCGGCGCGGCGCGGCTCAGCGCCCCGCCGCCTCGAGCAGGCCGCGCAGCAGGGAGAGGGCCTCGACGGCGCCGTCGAGCGGGACCGGCCGCCCGGCCGCGTCGCCGCGCCCCGCCGGCGGGCGGACCCGGTCCTGCGCCAGCTCGGCCGCGGAGAGGCGGCCGTCGCCGTCGAAGTCCAGGCTGTCCACCACCAGCCGCGCCGCGGCGAGCGCGCCGAGGCCGGCGATACCCGCGGCAAGCGCCGTCACCTCCCGGGTCCCGCCATCCTGCATGGCGAGCATCCAGCCGGCGCCGCGCAGCAGGCGGGCGAGCTCGGCCGGGCCCAGCCTGCCGTCGCCGGAGACGTCCGCCTCGGCGATCAGCGCGCCGATGCAGCGTTCCGTCCCCGCCTGGCAGGCCGCTTCGAGGGTTTCAAGCGTGGCGAGGAAGGCGAGGCCCTCGCCATGCACGGCGAGGATGGGCGGGGCGGTCTCGCAGCGCATCCAGCGCTGCACCGGCGTGGTCCCGGGCAGGCGGTCGTCGCGCAGCTTGGCCTCCGGCTCGGCGCTCTCCAGCCCGTCCGCGGCGCCGCGCAGCATGATGCGGGGCGCCGCGGCGCCGGCGCCGGTGCCGACGGTCCAGCCATCCTGCTCGCGCTGGGCGACGAAGCGCAGCAGCCGGCCCTCGCCATTGGCGGCGAGGCGGGCGGTGCTGCGGGCGGCGACCTGCAGCACCGCCGAGGGCGCCGCGCAGCCGCCGGCGAACCAGGTGCCGCGCAGCGCCGCCGGCGTGCCCGCCAGAGTCCCCGCCGGTGTCCCCGCCGGTGTCCCCGCCGGCGTGCCCTGGGCGCGCGCCGGCGCGGCGAGCGCGAGCAGCGCCGCGATCCCCAGGGCAGCGTGGCGCAGCATCCGCCGCATTCCCGTCCTCACCGCAGCACCAGCTCCGTTCCCGCGCAGAGATCCGTCCCCGGCAGCCTGAGCTCGCGGCCGTCGCGGAACACCGCGACCAGCTCGCTCTGGCAGGGCGTGCCCTCGGGCGGCGTGATGTCGAGCGTCTCGCCGGCGCCGAGCACGGTGCGGCCGAGCAGGTCGGCGCCCGGCGTACCGCCCGGCGGCACCGCGTAGATCTCGGCGACCGGCTGGGCGGTGCCGTTGCGCAGCCTGAGGCTGCCCGGGCGTGGCGGCGCCTCGCCTTCGGTCTCGTTCGCCTCCAGCCGGTCGGTCAGGGTCCAGCCGGGGCGCAGCACGATCACCGCCACCTGGCAGAGATTGATGTTGCTGCGTTCCTCGGCGCCGCGGCGCTCCTCGAAGACGATGCGGAGATCGGCCTCGCAGCCCGGGATGCGGGCGCCGATCTCGCGCCGCGCGCCGGGGGGCAGCGTGTCCTCGCCAAGCCGGTCGGGGCCCCATTCCTCGTCGCTCGCGGCCGAGAGGTAGGCCTCCTGCACCGCCGCGCCGTGGCGGTTGACGAGCAGGACGCGGCGCTCGGCCGGGCGCGGCGCGCCGGTGCCGTCGAAGGTGATGCCGGCGCTGGCGCAGAGATCCACGCGGCGCTTCTCCTCCGCCGTGTCGTCGTCGAACACCGCGCGCAGGTCCCACAGGCAGTCGCGGCCGCGCAGCCGGAGGGTGAAGCTCTGCCCGACCGGCAGCACCTCGCTGCCGAGGCGGTCGGGGCCCCAGGCATCGGGGCCGCGCATCGAGGCGTAGAGCTCGCGGATGGTGCGGTCGGCGGCGTTGGTGACCCGGCTCTCGCGCCGCGGCGTGCCGGGATCGCCGAACACCAGCCGCGGCTGGCGGCAGAGGTCGAGATTGGGCCGCGCCACCTCCTCGCCATCCTCGAACACCGCGGTGACGTCGAAGACGCAGCCGCGGCTGCGGCCGAGGCGAAGGCGGTACTCGCCCCCGGGCGGCACCACATCGGCGCCCAGGCGGTCGGGGCCGCGGCCGGCGGTGCCGCGCGGCACCGCGAAGAGCTGCTGCAGCACCTGGTCGCTCTCGTTGCGCAGCACCGCCTCGCGCGGCGGCGCCCCGGGGTCGCCCAGGGTCACGCGGCGGTTCTGGCAGATATCGGCGCGTCGTCGTTCCTCGCTGCCGTCCTGGAAGACGGCGCGGAATTCGAGCAGGCAGGCGCGCTCGGCGCCGAGGCGGATGCGGAAGCTGCCGCGGTCCGGCACGGTGTCGGCGCCGAGCAGGTCCGGGCCGAAGGCGGCCGAGCCCGGCTGCGCGGCATAGAGCTCGCGCAGCGTCTGGCCGGACTGGTTGACGATGACGGCCTCCCGCTCCGGCGGCGGGCGCGGCCGGGCGGCGCGCGGCGAGGGTTGCTGCGGCGCCTGGCCATGCGCGAGCGCCGGCAGCAGCAGGCCCGCCATCAGCAGGCCGGCCATCGGCAGCAGGGGCGCGACTCGCATTCCACCTCCCGGTCCAGGGCTGCAACCATGGGTCGTGCGCCGGCCGGGGCGCAAGCGCGGCGACGCGGCTTCAGCCGAACAGGGCGAGGCCGCCGGCGCCGAGCAGCACCGCCATGGCGAAGCGGCGGTACCAGCCGACCGGCACGACGTGGAACAGCCGCGCCCCGATCGGCACCGCGACTAGCAGCAGCGGCAGCAGGAGCGTGGTGCGCAGCGCCACCGCGCCGTCGATCAGCCCGCCGAGGGCGGGCGGGACCACCGAGATCACCGCGATGAGGCCGAAGAACAGGATCAGGTTGGCGCGGTGCCGCCGCGCCTCCTCCGGCCCCGCCAGCATGTAGAGGATCACCGGCGGCCCCGACATGCCGGTGGAGCCCTTGAGCAGCCCGGCGAGCGCGCCGACGGCGAGGTTGAGCGGCAGCGGCCGGCCGCCGTGATAGCGCCAGCCCGACATCAGCAGCACGCCGAACACCAGCACGAGGGCGCCGATGGCGCGGCGCAGATCGGTGCCGTCGGCCCGCAACAGGATGAAGGCGCCGAGCGGGGTAGTGAGCGCGGCGGCGGCGCCGAGCGGCAGCACCACGCGGCGGTCCGCCTCGTGCAGCGCCTTGGGCACCAGTTGCAGGGAGACCGCGAGCTCCATGACCAGCATCACCGGCACGCCGGCGCGCGGGCCCCAGAGGAGCGAATAGACGGGAGCGAGAATCACGGCCGTGCCGAAGCCGGAATAGCCTCGCATGAGACCGGCGATGGCGGTCAGCAGCGCCGCGAACAGCAACTTCCAGTCGAAAAGCACGGCGGAGAATTCCTCCGCCATGACGCTCACGGCGAATCCTCTTCGACGATCTCGAGCGTTACACGCGCGGTATTGATCAACACTTTGCCTGCATGCTCGAAATTGACCGTGACCCGGTCGCCGATGGCGGACTGGACCTGGCCTATGCCCCAATCGGGGTGGCTCGGGTGGCGGACTCGCATGCCTGGTTCGATGGTGCTTGGCACTGTGACTGCCGTCGTGACGCGCTGGGGAGGGGAAACCGGTTGGCCGCTGGACGCAAGGGCAGCCCGAGAGGATGACGATGGCGGACCTGACGATCGCGCGCCTGCTCTGCGCCCGGCTGTGCCACGATCTGGGCGGGGTGACGGGCGCCCTGACCGGGGCGATGGAACTGCTCGACAGCGCCGGCGCGGAGGCGGCCGAGGTGGCGCGCGAATCGGCGCAGGCGCTGCAGCGGCGCCTGCTGCTGTGGCGGGCGCTGGCGAGCGGCGAGACGGTGACCCGGCTGGGCGATGTGGTGGCGCTGGTGGACGGCCAGCTCGCCGGCGGGCGGGCGACGCTCGATGCCGCCGCCCTGCCGGGCGAGGCGGAGCTGCCGGAGGGGACCGGGCCGGTGCTGCTCGCGGCGCTGCTGGTGGCCGGCGAGGCGCTGCCGCGCGGCGGCACGGTGCGGCTGCTCGGCGGCGCCGAGGGCATGCTCGCGATCCTGCCCGAGGGCCGCAACGCCGCCTGGCCGCCGGCGCTCCCCGCCGCGCTGTCGGCGGCGGGGCACGAGGCCTCCGGCCCGCGCGAGATCCTGCCGGTGTTCCTCGCCATCGCCGCGCGGGAGGCGGGGCTGCGCCTCTCGCTCGCCCTCGGCCCCGGCGCGGGGCCGCCGCCGCTCCTCATCGAGCCCAGCTGAGGCGCGTGTCCCGCCCGCGGCGTCCGCCGCGGGCAGGCCATCGAACCCGAAGGCGGGTGCCCGAAGCCGAAATCCGCCGCACCGGCGGCGAACGTCGGATCAGGGACACTAGCGGTTGTTTTCAGTGGCCTGCTGATCCGCTCCGTTCGCTGCGAAGGGCAGCGAACTTCGCGGGCAGGACACTGGCCCGGGCTTTACCGAATCTTCGCGCCCCCTGCGGCACTCTCCGGGCCGCGAGATTACGGGGACTGCGATGGACGACCTGCTGGCCGACTTCCTGACCGAGACCAATGAGGGGCTGGCCGCGCTCGACACCGCGCTGGTGCGGCTCGAGCGCACCCCGCAGGACCACAAGACCCTCTCCGAGGTGTTCCGCATCGTCCACACCATCAAGGGGACCTGCGGCTTCCTCGGCCTGTCGCGGCTGGAGCACGTCGCCCATGCCGGCGAGAACGTGCTCGGCAAGTACCGCGACGGCACGCTGCAGGTGACGCCGGCCGGGATCACGCTGATCCTCTCGGCGATCGACCGCATCAAGGCGATCGTCGCGGGTCTCGAGCAGACCGGGGCGGAGCCGGAGGGCGACGACGCGCCGCTGATCGCCTCGCTGAACGCGGCGGCGGCGGGCGAGGCGCCCGCGCCGGCGCCGGCCGCGCCGGTGGTGGCCGAGGCCGCCATCCCCAAGCCCGCGGCGGAAGCCGCCCCCGCGCCGGCCGCCCCTGCCGCCCCGCCGGCGCCATCGGCCGCCCCCATGGCCGCCCCCGGGGCCGCCCCCGTGGCCGCCGCCGAGCCCGCCGAGGCCAGCAGCGCGCCGAACGCGCCGCAGACCATCCGCGTCTCGGTCGACGTGCTCGAAGACCTCATGATGCTGGTGAGCGAGCTCGTGCTCACCCGCAACCAGCTGCTGCAGCTGGCCCGCGCCGGCGGCGATTCCGGCTTCGCGGTGCCGGTGCAGCGGCTCTCCCACATCACCTCCGACCTCCAGGAAGGGGTGATGAAGACGCGCATGCAGCCGATCGGCAACGCCTGGGCGAAGCTGCCGCGCCTGGTGCGCGACCTCGGCCACGAGCTCGGCAAGAAGATCGACCTCGAGATGCGCGGCGCCGAGACCGAGCTCGACCGCCAGGTGCTGGAGCTCATCAAGGACCCGCTGACGCACATGGTGCGCAACAGCGGCGACCACGGGCTGGAGACGCCCGAGCAGCGCCGCGCCGCGGGCAAGCCCGAGACCGGCCGCATCCTGCTCAACGCCTTCCACGAGGGCGGGCACATCATCATCCAGATCGGCGACGACGGCCGCGGCCTGCCGGTCGAGAAGATCCGCGCCAAGGCGGTGGCCCAGGGGCTCGCGACCGAATCCGAGATCGCGCAGATGAGTGAGCACGAGGTGCTGCGCTTCATCTTCCGCCCGGGCTTCTCCACCGCCTCCCAGGTCACCGCGGTCTCCGGCCGCGGCGTCGGCATGGATGTGGTGAAGACCAACATCGAGAAGATCGGCGGCACCATCGAGCTCGCCTCCCGCGAGGGCAAGGGTTCGACCTTCACCATCAAGATCCCGCTGACGCTCGCGATCGTCTCCGCGCTGATCGTCGAGGCCGGCGGCGAGCGCTTCGCGATCCCGCAGATCGGCGTGGTCGAGCTGGTGCGCGTCGGCGGCCAGCAGGAAGGCGCGCCGCAGATCGAGCGCATCAAGAACGCGCCGGTGCTCAGGCTGCGCGACCGCCTGCTGCCGCTGGTCTCGCTCGGCGCGCTGCTCCGGCTGAACGAGGCCGACGGCGCGCCGGCGCGCGAGCACGAGGGCTTCGTCGTCGTCATGCAGGTCGGGCCGAACGTGTTCGGCATCATCGTCGACCGCGTCTTCGACACCGAGGAGATCGTGGTGAAGCCGGTGGCGCCGATCCTGCGGCACGTGACGATGTTCTCCGGCAACACCATCCTCGGCGATGGCAGCGTGATCATGATCCTCGATCCCAACGGGATCGCGCGGGCGACTGGCGTCGGCGCCGACAGTCCGGCCGAGGAGGCGCGGGTGGCCGGGCCGGCTTCCGGCATGCGCTCCGATGCGCGCACCTCGCTCCTGCTGTTCCGCGCCGGCGACGCGACGCCGAAGGCGGTGCCGCTCGGCCTCGTCGCGCGGCTCGAGGACATCCCCGCCGAGCGCATCGAGATGTCGGGTGCCACGCCGGTGGTGCAGTACCGCGGCAAGCTGATGCCGCTGATCCCGGTCGCCGGCCACTGGTCTCCGCCCGAGAGCGGGCGCCAGGCGGTGCTCGTCTTCACCGAGCAGGACCGCGCCATGGGCCTGATGGTGGACGAGATCCTCGACGTCCTCGACGACCGCCTGCTGGTCGAGGCGGGCTCCGAGCGGCCGGGCTATCTCGGCAGCGCGGTGATCGCCGGCAAGGTCACCGACGTGATCGACACCGCCTACTGGCTCTCCCAGGGCGGCGGTGAGGACTGGTTCCGCCCGGCGCGGCGCAACACCGCGCGCGGCGTGAGCAAGGTGCTGATGGTGGAGGACAGCCCGTTCTTCCGCCACCTGGTGGTGCCGGTGCTGTCCGCCGCCGGCTACGAGGTGACCGCGCTCGAGCATCCGGCGCAGGCGCTCAAGCTGCGCGAGCAGGGTGCGATGTTCGACGCCATCATCTCCGACATCGAGATGCCGGAGATGGACGGCTACAGCTTCGCCCGCGCGGTGCGCGAGGGCGGCGCCTGGGCGGCACTGCCGATGGTGGCGCTGACCAGCCGCGCCGATCCCGCCGATATCGAGCGCGGGCGCGGCGCCGGCTTCACCGACTATGTCGCGAAATACGACCGCGAGGCGCTGCTCGCCTCGCTCCGCGAATGCCTGCAGCCGCCGCTCGCGGCCTGAGGAGACCCCATGCAGACGCAGACGCAGACGACGACCGCGCGGCCGCAGGCCGCGCCCGCCGCCATCGCGGCCGAGAGCGCGGATTCCGTCTATCTCACCCTGACCGTGGCCAAGCAGATCTGCGGCGTGCCGGTGCTGCTGGTGCGCGACGTGCTCGGGCCGCAGACCATCACGCGCATCCCGCTGGCGCCGCCGGAAGTGGCCGGCAGCCTCAACCTGCGCGGACGCATCGTGACCGCGATCGACCTCCGCCGCCGCCTCGGCCTCGCGCCGCGCGAGGCGGGCGAGACGGCGATGAGCGTGGTCGTCGAGCAGGGCGGCGAGCTCTATAGCCTGCTGGTGGATTCGGTGGGCGAGGTGATCCCGCTGCCGGCCGGCGGCTTCGCCGCCAACCCGCCGACGCTCGATCCGCTGTGGCGGGAGGTGTCGCGCGGCGTGCACCGGCAGGAAGACCGGCTGCTGATCGCGCTCGATGTGGATCGCGTGCTGGCGATCGCGTGATGCAGGAAGAAGATTGGGGGGCGGAGTGAACTCCGCCCCCCAAACCCCCCGCCTCCTTTTTCTGGCTAATGGGAAGCGTGGCGAGCTCCGTTCTCAGCCCGACAACGCTGCGGCGGCTGAGAGTGCGGGAGTCGCAAGCGCCAAGGAGCCCGCGCATGCTGCGCCATAACTGCCTCGTCGTCGACGACAGCCTGGTCGTGCGCCGCGCCGCGCGCCGCATCCTCGAAGGGTTCGGCTTCGCCGTCCGCGAGGCGAAGGACGGCGCCGAGGCGCTCGCCGCCTGCCACGCGGCGCTGCCCGATTCCGTGCTGCTGGACTGGAACATGCCGGTGATGGACGGGCTGGAGTTCCTCCAGCGCGCGCGGGCGGAGTTCGGGCCGGATCATCCGGTGGTCGTGCTGTGCACGACCGAGGCCGAGCTCGAGAAGATCCTGCAGGCGCTGGCGAACGGCGCGCAGGAATACGTGATGAAGCCGTTCAACGAGGAGATCCTGCGCGACAAGTTCACCCAGGTCGGCGTACTGACCGAGCTCGCGTGATGCCGTTCTCCTCGCAGGACCCGGTGCGGGTCATGCTGTGCGACGACAGCGCCACCGCGCGCGCCGTCCTCGCGCGGCTGCTGGAAGCCGAGCCCGGCATCAAGGTGGTGCACCAGGCGGCGGACGGGAAGCAGGCGCTGGCGGCGCTCGCCGAGGCGCGCCCGGATGTCGTGCTGCTCGATCTCGAGATGCCGGTGATGGACGGCATGACGGCGCTGCCGCTGATCCTGAAGGCGGCGCCGCAGGCGGCGGTGATCGTCGCCTCGGCGCTGTCGCAGCGCGGCGCCGAGATCACCATGCAGGCGCTGCGCGCGGGCGCGGCCGACTACGTGCCGAAGCCGCGCGGCGCGGCGGGCGGCGCGGCGGACCCGGCCTTCAAGGCGGAGCTCGTCGCCAAGGTGAAGGGCTGGGCGCGCATGCATCGCCGCCCGGCGCAGCCGGCCGCGCGCCCCGCGGTGCCGCCGCCGCGCGCGCTGCCCGGCATGCAGGTGCGGCCGCGCATCGTCGCCATCGGCTGCTCCACCGGCGGGCCGCAGGCCCTGGCCTCGCTCGTCAAGAAGCTGCCGGAGATGGGCGTGCCGGTCACCATCGTGCAGCACATGCCGGCGGGATTCACGACCATGCTCGCCGATCACCTCGACCGGCTCGGGCGGCTGCGCTGCGCCGAGGCGCGCGACGGCGAGACGCTCGCCGCAGGGCGCATCTATCTCGCCCCGGGCGACCGCCACCTGCTGATCGAGGCGCAGGGCCAGGGCTTCGTGGCGCGGCTCTCCGATGCGGCGCCCGAGAATTTCTGCCGCCCGGCGGTGGACCCGATGCTGCGCAGCCTGGCGCGGGCCTGCGGGCCGCGGCTGCTCGCGGTGATCCTGACCGGCATGGGGCAGGACGGGCTCGCCGGCTGCCGCGCCGTGGCCGCGGCGGGCGGCCAGGTGCTGGCCCAGGACGAGGCCTCTTCCGTGGTGTGGGGCATGCCCGGGGCGGTGGCGAAAGCCGGCCTCGCCCAGGCGCTGCTGCCGCCAGAACAGCTTGCCGATCGCATCGGCGCCGCCGCCGGCGCCGTGGCCGGAGCGCGCGCATGACCCCCGACAGCTTCAACTTCCTGGCCGGGCTGGTGCGCTCCCGCTCCGGCATCGTGCTCACCGCCGACAAGGGCTACATGCTGGAGACCCGCCTCGGCGGGCTGCTCAAGCGCGAGGCTCTCGCCAGCCTCGATGCGCTGGCGCAGAAGCTGCGCGGCCCGGGGACGGATGCGCTGGCGCGCGAGGTGGTGGAGGCGCTGACCACCAACGAATCCTCCTTCTTCCGCGACGGCAAGCCGTTCGAGCACCTCAAGCGCCTGCTGCCGGCGCTCGCCGCGGCGCGGCCGCCGGGCACGCCGATCAGGGTGTGGTCGGCCGCCTGCTCCTCGGGGCAGGAGGCCTATTCGGTGGCGATGGTGGCGCATGAGCTCGGCGCCGCGCTGGGCGGGCGGCGGGTGGAGATCCTCGGCACCGACATCTCGCGCGAGATGCTCGATCGCGCGCGCGAGGGGCTCTACACGCAGTTCGAGGTGCAGCGCGGCCTGCCGGTGCAGCTGATGGTCAAGCACTTCAAGCCGGAGGCGGGGCGCTGGCGGATCTCGCCGGAGCTGCGCGGCATGGCGCGCTGGCAGGAGACGAACCTGCTCGGCGACATCCGCGGGCTCGGGCGGTTCGACGTGATCTTCTGCCGCAACGTGCTGATCTATTTCGACGCGCCCACCAAGGGGCGCGTGCTGACGGCGCTGGCGGGGCAGCTCGCGCCCGATGGCGCGCTCTATCTCGGCGGCGCGGAGACGGTGCTCGGGCTCACCGACCGGCTGGTGGCGACGCCGGGCGAACGGGCCGTGTACCAGGCCGCCGGCGCGAAGGTGGCGGCGCGCGTCGGCTGAGGCGTCAGGCCGGGCGCCTGGCCGCGAGCCAGGCGCCGGCGCCGAACAGCAGCAGCCCGATCGGGCCGAGGAACCAGTCCGCCAGCGCGGCCGCGCCGGCGCCGGCGGCGAGCCGCACCCGCGCGGGATCGGCGGCGAGATAGGTGATCTTCAGCACTTCGCCGATGCGGTGCTCGGCCGGCGTGATGCGGTTCTCCGAGACGGCGTCGCGCAGCTCGCCATCGCCGCTGCGGTAGCGCAGCCTGGCGTAGTAGAGGGTGCGCCCCTTGCCGCCGGCGACGCTCTCGATGCCGGTCAGCCGGCCTTCGATTGCGACGCCGCCGGTGGCGAACTCGAACGCCGCCTTGGCGCGCCAGCCGACGAAGCCGAGGATGACGAGGCCGAGCACCAGCATCGCGATGCCCCAGCTGCGCGCCTGGTTCTGCGGCGGCGCCGCCGCCCGAGTTCCCGACATCGTCACCTTCGTCCGAAACAGCAGGGGCGGAGTGAACTCCGCCCCCCCAGGAAGCGTGGCAAACTCCGTTCTCAGCCCGACAACGGCGTGGCGCCTGAGAGTGCGGGAGCCGCAAGCGCCAAGTAGCCAAAAAAAGGAGGTGGGGGTGTGGGGGCGGAGTTCTCTCCGCCCCCACTCTTTTTTCAATCGCTCTACCCGCTCGGCGGGCCATGCGCCGATCACGTTAGGGCGAAGCAACGAGCGATCAGCGAGGCGTGATGGCGCGGCGCCCGGCGATCGCCTGGCGCGCCAGGCCGAGCACCGCGTTGCGCGCGATCGCGGTGTCCGGCAGGCCGGTGGTCTTGGTGTGGCGCTCGGCGGCGAGCAGGCTCTCGCCGGCGGCGGCGAGCGCTTCCGCCGTCCAGGCGCGCAGTGCGCGCTCGTAGGCGGGGCGGGACTGGAAGAACACCGGCGGGCGCAGCGCGCCGAGGGCATCGGCGGCGCTGGCGCCGCGCGTCATGGCGAGCGCCGCCTGGTGCAGCCGCTGCACATGGCGGAGCGCGGCGCGCACCACCTGCACGGCCGCCGCGCCCTCGGCGAAGGCGGCGTCGAGCGCGCGGTCGGCGGTGACGACGTCGCCGGCGGTCGCCGCCAGCAGCGCGGCATCGAGATCGAGCGCCGAGCCTTCGGCGATGCAGGCGAGGGCGTCCTGCTCGGTCACGCGGTTGCCGGCGCCGACATAGAGGGCGAGCTTCTCGAGCTCGCGCCGCAGCAGCATGCGGTCCTCGCCGAGGCGGCCGGCGAGGAATTGGCAGGCGGCGGGATCGGGATCGAGGCCGAGCTCGCGCAGGATGGCGGCGATCGAGGCCTCGAGCTCGGCGCCGCGCTCCGGCCAGCAGGCGATCACCGCCGCTGCCTCGCCGGCGCGTTCGAGCGCGGCGCGCAGCCCCTTGTTGCCCTGCAGCTGGCCGGCCTCGAGCACCACGAGGCCGGGGCCGGGGCCGTCCAGCGCCGCCTTCGCGGCGTTGGCCAGCGCGTCGGTCGCGTCGCGCACGCGCACCACGCGGCGGCCGCCGGTCAGCGCGGGGGTGGCGGCTTCCGCGGCGAGCAGGCCGGCATCCTTGGCGGCCGCCTCGCGCGGGATGTCGACGATGCGGAAGGCATCGCCTCCCGCGACCACGCGCACCAGCGCCTCGGCGCGCTCGCGCGCCAGCCCGGCATCCTCGCCATGCAGCAGCACCACGCGGCAGGCGCCGGGATCGCGCAGGAAGCCGGCGAGGCGCCGCGCATCGAGCTTCGCCACGCGCTCAGGCCCGTGCGGCGCCCTGGCGGATCAGGACCACGGCGAGACGGGTGACGATGTCCTCGGCGAGCTGATCCATCAGCCGCCGCTCCATGGTGTCGCGCGAGAGGTCGGCGGCGAAGAACTGGTTCTCGGGGATGTTGTAGGCGTCGAAGGCGCGTTCGGCGCCGGTCGCGACCTGCACCGGCGGGGTGGCCATGGTGAAGAGGTACCAATTGGCGCTGGCGATGTAGCGCACGCGGCTCGGCGTGCCGTCGCGGCGGAAGCCCTCGAGCTCGACGCCGAAATTGACGCCGACGCGCAGATCGTAGCGGCCCTGGCCGGTGGGGGAGGGCAGCCGGTCCTCGAGCGCGCGGCGCAGCAGCTGGCCGTTGCGCTCCGGGATGCGGGCGACGCGCACCGCGGCGAGCTCGGCCGCGGCGGGGCCGGTTTCGATGGCGCCGTTCTCGCCATACATCGGGCGGAAGCCGCAGCCGGCGAGTGCGGCGCCGGCGCCGAGCAGGAGGACATCGCGCCGCCGCATCGGATCAGACCACGAAATTCACGATGCGGCCGGGGACGTGGATGCGCTTGCGGATGGGCTTGCCGCCGATCGCGCGCTGCACGTTCTCCTCGGCTTCCGCGCGCTCGAACACGGCCGCCTCGTCGGCGCCGGCCGGCACCTCGATGGTGGCGCGCAGCTTGCCCAGCACCTGCACGGCGATGGTGACGGTGTCGGCGCGCAGCAGCTCGGGCGCGGCCTCCGGCCAGGGGAGCTCGGCGACCAGCGCGGCGCCGGGGCGGAGCAGCGACCAGGCCTCCTCGGCGAGATGCGGCATCATCGGCGCGGCGAGGCGGGCCAGCATCTCGAGCGCCTCGCGCCGCGCCGCGGCGGCGAGCTCGCCCTCGGCGTTCCTCGCCTCCTCGATGGCGTGGGCGAGCTCGTAGATGCGCGCGACCGCGACGTTGAAGGCGAAGCTTTCCAGTGCCTCGGTCACCGCGACGATGGCGCGGTGCGTGGCGCGGCGCAGCGCCTTCGCGGCCGGGTCCTCGGCGGCGCGCAGCAGCAACGCGGGGGTGTCGGCGGCGGGCGCGAGGCCGGGCAGCGCGCTCTCCACCATGCGGAAGACGCGCTGGGTGAAGCGGTAGGCGCCGGCGACGCCGGCTTCCGTCCACTCCATGTCGCGGTCCGGCGGGTTGTCCGAGAGGATGAACCAGCGCGCGGTGTCGGCGCCGTAGCGGTCGATGATGGCGCCGGGATCCACCGTGTTGCGCTTCGACTTCGACATCGCCTCGACGCGGCCGATGCTCACCGCCGCGCCGGTGTCGCGATGCCTGGCGCTGCGGGTGCCGTCGGGTGCCGCGGCGAACTCCACCTCGTCGGGATAGAGCCAGGTGCCGTCGATGGCGCGGTAGCTTTCATGCTGCACCATCCCCTGGGTGAACAGGCCGGCGAAGGGCTCCTCCGCCGCGACATGGCCGGTCGCCTTCATGGCGCGGGCGAAGAAGCGCGAATAGAGGAGGTGGAGGATCGCGTGCTCGATGCCGCCGATATACTGGTCCACCGGCAGCCAGCCATCGACCGCGTCGCGGATCACCGGCACCGCGGCGCGCGGCGAGCAGAAGCGCGCGAAGTACCAGGACGAATCGACGAAGGTGTCGCAGGTGTCGGTCTCGCGCCGCGCCGGCTTGCCGCAGCGCGGGCAGGCCACATGCTTCCAGCCGGGGTGATTGTCGAGCGGATTGCCGGGCCTCGAGAAATCCACGTCGTCGGGCAGGCGCACGGGAAGCTGGTGCTCCGGCACCGGCACCGCGCCGCAATCCTCGCAATGGATCACCGGGATCGGGCAGCCCCAGTAGCGCTGGCGGGAGATGCCCCAGTCGCGCAGGCGCCAATTGACGATGCCCTGGCCCTGGCCGATGCGCTCGAGCGCCTCGATGACGCGGCGCTTCGCGGCGGCGATGTCCAGCCCGTTCAGGAAGTCGGAGTTGTAGATCGTCCCTTCGCCCAGATAGGCGTGGTCCTCGACCTGGAAGGTCGCGGCGTCGGCGCCGGGCGGCAGCACTACGGGGATCACGTCGAGCCCGTATTTGCGCGCGAATTCGAGGTCCCGCTGGTCATGGCCCGCGGAGCCGAACAGCGCGCCGGTGCCGTATTCCATCAGCACGAAATTGGCGATCCACACCGGGAAGCTGGCGCCCTGGATGAAGGGATGCGCGACGCGGAAGCCGGTGTCGTGGCCGCGCTTCTCGGCCTGCTCGATCGCCGCCTCGCTGGTGCCCATGCGGCGGCATTCGGCGACGAACTCCGCCGCCTTGGGGTCGCGCGCCGCGGCCGCAGCGGCGAGCGGGTGCTCCGCCGCGATCGCCAGGAAGGACATGCCGAACAGCGTGTCCGGCCGCGTCGTGAAGACCTCGACCTCCTCGATCGGCGGCGCGGATTCCTCCGCGACATCGGCGATCTTCCCGGTCAGGCGGAAGCGGATGCGCGCGCCCTCGCTGCGGCCGATCCAGTTCGCCTGCATCAGCCGCACGCGCTCGGGCCAGCGGTCGAGCCCGTCCAGCGCCTCCAGCAGATCGGGTGCGAATTTGGTGATCGCGAAGAACCACTGGCTGAGCTTCTTCTTCTCGACCAGCGCGCCGGACCGCCAGCCGCGGCCGTCAATCACCTGCTCATTGGCGAGCACCGTGCCGTCCACCGGGTCCCAATTGACCCAGCTCTCCTTGCGCTCGACCAGCCCGGCCTTCCAGAAGTCGAGGAACAGCTTCTGCTGCTGCCCGTAGTATTCCGCGTCGCAGGTGGCGAATTCGCGCGACCATTCCAGCGAGAGCCCCATGCGCTGCAGCTCGGCGCGCATGGTGGCGATGTTGTCGTAGGTCCATTGCGCGGGGTGGATGCCGCGCTCGCGCGCCGCGTTCTCCGCCGGCAGACCGAAGGCGTCCCATCCCATCGGATGCATGACGAGATGCCCGCGCGCCCGCTTGTAGCGCGCCACCACGTCGCCCAGCGTGTAGTTGCGCACATGCCCCATATGGATCTTCCCCGACGGGTAGGGGAACATCTCGAGCACGTAGTACTTCGCCGCGCCCGGCGGCGGCACGTCGGGCACCGCGAAGCAGCCGCGCGCCGCCCAGGCGGCCTGCCAGCGCGGCTCGGCGCTGCGGAAATCGTAGCGGGGGCCCGCCGCCTGCTCGGCGCGGGCCTCGGTGGTGTCGTTCATGGGGCGCAAGGAAGCCGGTATGCTTGAGATGCCGTGCTTAATCCGCGGCGTCCCCGGTGGAAAGGGCGAGGAGGGAACGGGATGGAGTTGCAACGCCGGGGGCTGGCGGCGCTGGCCGCCCTGCTGCTCGCCGCGGCGCCGGCGCGGGCCGCCGATCCGGCGGGTGATTTCGAGGCCTACCGGGCGCTGTTCTCCCCCGGCCTGCTGGGCGCGGTCGGCCCTTCCACCGCCACCGCCTGGAGCCTGCAGTATCGCGGCGCGGTGCCCCATGCCGGCTTCGCCTTCGTCGCCATGCCGGACGGCCGCGCGGTCTGGCGCATGGTGACCGGCCTGCCCAGCGCCGAGGCCGCGCGCGAGGCGCTGGAGCGGAGCTGCAACGCCGATGCCGCCCGCGCCTTCGGCGAGGGCAGCACCTGCCGGGTGATCGCGCTCGACGGGGCCATCGGCGAGACCACCCTCGCTGCCCGCCAGGGCAGGATCGGCCCGTTCCGGGAAGCCCCCTTCCTGTTCCGCCATGGCCCGGCCCAGGCAGCCGGCGTGCTGGTCTGGTCCCATGGCCACGGCACGCGCGATCAGCGCGGCACCAACACGCCCGGCTTCGTCTCGGTGCTCAACGATGCCGGCTGGGACGTGCTTCGGCTGGACCGTGCGCCGCAGGAGAACGACCTGCCCGCCGCCCTCTCCGCCCTGCTACGCGGCCTGCCCCTGCTGCGCGAGGCCGGCTACCGGCGCATCGCGCTGGCCGGCACCTCCCGCGGCGGCTGGCAATCCATCATGGCGGCCAGCCAATCCGAGCTGGTGGACGGCGTCATCGCCGCCGCCCCCGGCGCCCATGGCGAGACCAGCCGGCCCAACAACCTGCCCGCCGCGCTCGAGGATTTCCGCCGCCTGCTCGCCGGGCTGCCGGCGGAGCGCCCGCGCCTCGCCGTGCTGCTGTTCGAGGACGACCCCTACGACCCCGATCCCGCCGCCCGCGCCGGCATCGTCGGCGCGCTGGACCGCGCCGCCCCCACCCTGGCGCTGTTCCCGCCGCCGCCCATCCAGGGCCATAGCGGCGCCTTCGAGTGGCGCTTCACCCGCAATTACGGCGCCTGCATCCTGACCCTGCTGACCGCGCCACCGCCCGCCGCTCCGCGCGGCATGCGCCGAGCGCCCTGCGGCGGCGGGTGAGCCGGGGGGCGGAGCCAACTCCGCGCTCTTGCGACTATTGGCGCCCCCGCACCCTCGGGCGCCGCAGCGTTGTCGGGCTGAGAACGCGGCTTTCAACCCTTCCCATCAGAGCGTCTTCGTCCGCGGTGCACGCGTGCCGGGGGGCGGAGTGAACTCCGCCCCCCGGGTCGTGTCCCGGTTGGTGGTGTAGGAGCGACGGAGCGCGGGGCGCGGAGCGAGGCCCCTGGCTGAGCGGAGCGGAGCGCCCTGCGCGGCGGCCATCGCGGTG